>Ga0190367_1000625_pt1 | contig 24454 bp, 22 predicted proteins | sample 4872181011_MG_FD_171838 | JGI IMG/M metagenome (GOLD analysis project Ga0190367, IMG submission 171838) | Hydrothermal vent microbial mat bacterial communities from Southern Trench, Guaymas Basin, Mexico - 4872-18-10-11_MG | ecosystem: Environmental > Aquatic > Marine > Hydrothermal vents >...
CCTCCAGTAGGGCGCAGGTTTTAACCACGGAGTTCAGCACTTGTTCCGGGACTTTTACTGAGGGTAGTATAGACTTTGCGTTCTCTATTGATTTTTTGATTTCCTCCTGCTTCCACCTCCACTTCTCGGCGAAGGCCTGAGGATCCCTCTCAAACTCTAGATTTCTCCTTACTATCTCGGCCCTAAGCTTGGGGTCTCTAATAGTGTCTATATTCACCCCCACGGCGAACCTATCTAGGAGTTGCGGCCTGAGCTCGCCCTCCTCCGGGTTCATAGTACCTATCAGTATGAAACGCGACGGGTGCTTCAGGGAAATACCCTCCCTCTCCACGACGTTCCAACCCGACGCTGCGGCGTCCAGTATGGCGTCTACCAAGTGGTCGGGGAGCAGGTTGACCTCATCTATATAGAGTATCTGCCTATTCGCTTTTCCGAGGAGGCCGGGCTCGAATACCAAGCGCCCCTCCTTAAGCGTCCTCTCAAGGTTTATCGTGCCTAACACCATGTCCTCCGTGGCGCCCACGGGTAGATCCACGACTCTCATCTTCACCTTAGCTATAGGTATCTTCTCCCCCCTCTCCACCCTAGACCTACAGACATCGCACATCAGGTCTACCCTGTAGGGGTCGCAGTTGAAGGGACAGCCCGCGACTACCTCTATCTCGGGTAAGAGCTCGGCGAAAGCCCTAACAATACTAGACTTACCGGTACCCTTAGGGCCAGATATAAGAAGGCCGCCTATACTCGGGTCTACGGCTAAGGCTAATAAAGCCTTTTTCAACTCCTCTAGGCCTACGAACGCCGCGAAGGGTAGCGTACGCATTACCCAGTACCCATAATGACTACGCTACTCCTCAATAAAAGTGCTTAGCACCTATTGACAGAGAGTTAAGAGTTAGCGTCGGCCGATAGAAACATAGGCTTCACGCGCAGTCAATAAATGCTCAGTGGTGATAAGGATTTGCTTAATGAGGGGTTAGCGGAGAAATACATAGAGAGTAGCTGGCTTGAAGGCGTAGTTACGCCTCAGTACGGACGGTATAGTATTGTTGAAGTTGCAGGGACAATTTACTCTTCACTAGGCGCTAACGTGACTGCGCCTTACTGCGACCTTATCGATAGGGTATCGCTAGCCGACTGCAATAAGATAGCCTTCATAGTGGTTGACGCCTTGGGATACTACCAGCTAATTAAGATGGGGGGTGAAACTCTCGACGAACTACTGGAGATGGGCGTAGAGGTTTACCCCGTAACTTCCGTAGCCCCCTCAACTACGGCTACAGCTATAGCCTCCTTAACTTCGGCTCAATACCCCGGCGAGCACGGAGTACTCGGCTATAAATTGTGGATTAAGGAGCTGGGCTCCGTAGTTAAGGTTTTAGGCATGAAGCCAGCCGTAGGGGGCTTTAGAGATCAGCTGAAGGAAGCTGCTAGGAAACCCTCAGAAATCTTCGACGTTAAGACCCCCTTCACGAAGCTGCTCATGGAGGGTGTTAAGATATACTCTTACATCCCGGCCTCTGTTAAGGACACAGAGTTCACGAAGCTCGTATATTCCGGGGTAGAGAATAAAAGCATAGTATCGCTCGGCGATTTCTCCGTGAAAGTATCTAAAGCTCTAAGGGAGAAGGGGAGGGTCTTAGTAACTGCTTATCTCCCCAGCCTAGACAATGTTCTCCATGAGAACTCGCCAGACTCCGAGGAGTACGAGGCCGAGCTGTGGCACATACTGAAAGCTCTGAAAAGGGTGTTTGAAGCTGCGAAGAAAGAAGGGGCAGCTGTAGTCGTAGTGTCAGACCACGGCGGTGTGCCAGTCTCCAGCGAAAACGTCGTATGGCTCGACAAATTGGAGGGGTTTGTAGAACTCATCACAATACCCCCCACAGGAGAGAAAAGAATGAGGTACATCTACACCAGAGACCCCGACAAGCTGAGAGAACTACTCAGGGATAAAAACATCGCAATAGTGGAGTCTAGAGTTGCCTCTGAGAAGGGGCTATTCGGCCCTCGAATGAACCACAGCAGCAAGGTTGGGGATGTCATAGCTATAGCCAAGGGTTACGAGTGCTTGGAGTACCCCTACCTGGCGAGCGACGAGGAGTTCACCATGAAGGGGGCACACGGAGGGCTGACTCCTCAGGAAATGATAGTCCCTCTAATGTTCTACGCGGGGAAACGCTAGGGTAGCGAGAAAACTATTTTCTCGTAGCCAGCTATGCGGTCTCCCTCTTCTATCTTAATAACTAATATATTGTCGTTTATTATCTCGCTGCGGCCGGAGACCTCGACCTCCATTATCTTCGAGCCTGGGGGGAAGAACCAGTAGGCGGAGTAGGGGTACGTCGCCTCTTCCCCCGCATATACGTTTTCGTAGTAGTTCACGCCTTTCTTGGGCTTCCCCTTGAAGAATATGAAGAAAGTTAAGAACGGCTCCTCAGGTGTCCCCTTAAACCCTAAGTCTACCCCCGTGACCTGCGGCTTAACTCTCTCACCGTTTAAGACCACCTCCTCCTTGTCTAAGAAGCCCTGCATAGAGGCCGCTAGGTCTGCTAGCTCTCGCTCAAGCTCCTCCACGTCCTCAATCAGGCTCGCGTAGTACTGGTCTGGGTCGTAGTACTCGAAGACTACGACCTGGTATACCTCCAGTCTTTTCGTCACAGAAAAGAAGCCCAAGGCGTGCAGAGGCTCTACTTCACCCACTCTACCACACTCCTGATACGTATAGCCTTAACCCAAAGATAAAAAATTTACACTGACAAGCAGGGAAAATATACACTCTTGCTGAGGACTTACCAGATTAAGGCAAGAAAAAGGATAAAAAGTAAGAAGGCTTAGAGTACTTTAACCTTGTCTAGCGGCTTAACCTTCATAACGTCTGGGTTGACTAAGGCTGGAGGTACTTCTCCTTTGAGCACAGCTACCAGGTTCTTGGCAGCTAGCTCTGCCATTCTCTGCCTGGCCTCAATCGTGGCACTGGCTATGTGCGGCGCTAATACCACGTTACCTAGCTTCGTTAAGGGGTGGCCTGGTGGTAGTGGTTCCTGCTCGAACACGTCTAGGGCTGCGCCAGCTATCCAGCCCTCCTTTAAGGCTTTGACCAGGGCTTCTGTGTCTACGACTGCGCCCCTAGCCGTGTTTATTAGGTAGGCGGTGTTCTTCATCATTCTAAGTTCTTTCTCACTTACCATATGATATGTTTCCTTGGTTAGCGGTACGTGTAGGCTTACGAAGTCCGACTCTTTAAGCAGAGTCTCCAGGTCAACGAACTCTACTCCAAGCTCTTTCTCGGCTTTCTCATTCCTGAAGACGTCGTAGTATATTACCTTCATCTCGAAGCCCTGAACCTTCTTGGCTACAGCCCTGCCTATCCTCCCAAACCCGACTATGCCCAGCGTCTTTCCCTTGAGTTCTGGCCCCGTTAGGAAGAACGGGTTCCAAGGCTTGTCCCACTTACCCTCTCTGATGGTCTTATCTGCTTCAAGTATCCTCCTGGTTACGGCCAGCAGTAATCCTATCGTGAACTCGGCTACTGCGTCCGTAAGTACCCCCGGGGTGTGAGTGACGTATATGCCGCGTTTAGTAGCGGCTTCGACGTCTATGTGGTCGAACCCCACGCTGTAGGTGCTGATAACCTTGAGGTTAGGGGCTGCGTCCATGACTTCCGCGTCTATCTTGTCCGTCAGGAGGCAGAGTATGGCGTCTTTATCCCTAATGTGCTCTAGTATCTCCTCCCTCGAGGGAGGCCACTCCTTAGACTCGTGGAGGTCTATCTCCAGGCCAGATTCGCGGAGAATCTTCAAGCCAGGCTCCGGTATTATCCTCGTAACGTAGACCTTCGCAGAACCCATGTCTCTTCACCTCTCGTATTTACGCATAGCTAGTATTTGAAGTCTCCCGGCTCAGGCCAGACTTTAGGCACCTTGCCGGGCGGGTACTCCTTCTTTAGCCACTCTATGAACTCTATTATCCTCTTAATGGCTTCCTCTACCACCACTTCTCCCTTCTCCCTGCTAGCCTTGCTCGGATACCCTACGCTTCCCTTCGGGTAGTGGTGTATCTCCATGTAGTGGCTGACGTCGAACCAGCTGAAAGGCCTCCCGTACACGTTACCAGCTTTGTCGACCCATTTGGCTGGCAGTACCCCAACCATTCGCTCAGCATCTGCCTCTTTGAACTTCTCGGGGTTCACTAGTTTGGGGGCTACGTACCATAGTACGCTTGCCTCCAACTCGTCGGCGTGTATGAAGGGCGTTTCGAGCACGACTCCCGGTTTCAGCTCTTTCCCGGCTATCAGTATGTCTCTGACCCAGGCCCACCAGCTAGTGACCATTATCAGCGCTTTAACCCCTTCCTCTATTATCGCTTTGTCCTTGGCTATCGGTAACACGTACTCCTGCCCGTGGCTGTTGAACAGTATTATCTTCTTGAAACCGGTATTACTCAGCCACTTAACCACGCTAACCACGTAGTCTATGTAAGCCTCCTTCTTGATCGGGATAGTACCGGGCATGCCGTAGTGGTGGCTCGGGTGGCTGCCGTAGAATATCGGCGGGGCAACCGTTATACCGGTCTCGTAAGCCACCCTCTCAGCGATGTAGGTACCTATTAATGTGTCCTCGCCCACCGCCTGGCCGAGACCGTGACACTCTACGGATCCGCAGGGGACCATTATTATGTCGTTCTTCTTAACGCGCTCTAAGATCTCGTCCATAGTCATCTGGTCGAAGTATATCTTCTCGCCGAACTTATTGTAGACTGGCCTCGAAAACCTAGACTCGTACTCCACCAATCTCGGCACCCCTTAAGGCTTAATCGTTATCTTGCCGTCAATCCTCTTGTGAGCCCTCTCGAAGGCTTTCTCGACCTCGTCCAGCTTAAACCTCGAAGTAATTATCTGAGTCATATCTATCCTGCCAGCGGCCATCAGACGGATCACGTTGCCGAAAGTCCTCCAGCCAGAGTGGCCTTGGCTACCGAATATCTGAGCCCTCCTCACCTGGAAAATCTCCAAGTAAATCGGTACTTCCTTCGGAGCACGTCCAATCCAAGCTATTTTACCGCCTATAGCTAGGCTCCTCTGCATTTGTGGGAGTGTGTGTTGGGGCGCTCCCGCAGCTTCTACGTGCATGTCCGCTCCGTCTCCGCCAGTGACATCCAGTATCTTCTCCCAAGGCTCAACTCCGCTCTTGGAAAGCTCCACAGGGTTAAAGACGTAGTCTGCGCCTACCTTCTTAGCCAGCTCTATCCTTACAGGGCTTATCTCAAAGGAGATTATTTTACCAGCTCCGGCGGCCTTAGCCAGAGATATAGCGGCTAGACCTATAGGTCCTGCCCCCCATATAACTACATAGGAGCCCGGCTTAAAACCGCCAGCCCTGTTAAACATCGCATGGTAGGCCACGCTGGTGGGCTCTACGAGGCTACCCGCTTCGAAGGCCTTCTCCTCGCTCTTATATCTCTCAAAGAGACTGTCTATCCTCCAGATGTACTTCTCCTTGACGACGACGTACTCGGCCATAGCTCCATCGTGGGTGAAGCCTAGCTCTCCGAACTCTAGGTCGGCTGGATCGTTTAGGAGATAGCAGTGGTTTACGTAGCCAGCCCTACAAGCGTCGCACTGCCCACACCACCACATCTCCTCCGCCGTTACCGCGTCTCCAGGCTTCAACCACTTTACAGAAGAACCTACCTTCTCTACTACGCCGCTAAATTCATGCCCTATAGCTACTGGGAACCTAGTTAAGCCGGGATATATCATGTAGCCGTCTTCATCAGTCTCTATGAAGTGTATGTCACTACCACATATCCCGCACGCTTTAACCCTTATGAGAACTTCGTCGGGCTTCGGCTCGGGGATAGGCTTCTCCTCGAGCTTCAGAGTGGGGTTCTTCCAGACCTTGTTCCCCTCACGGACTTTACGGGTCTTCTTCTCAGCCTCAGTGAGTTCGTAGCCAGGTCGTGGAGAGAACTCCGCATATACAACTGCCGCCTTCATTTTTTGGGCCAAAACTGGTCACCGCGATTAGTATGAGACGGAGCTATTAAAGTCTTTATATTATATAGTCTTTTATCTATTATGTATAGATAAATCTTTCTATTAATCTATATATTCATCCTCAAAACTACATAGGATTAGGAATTAAAATAATCATTATCGACTTTGCAGCTGCTTAGACTGGTATGTTAGTTATCAGCACTGGTTTCAATGTTGATACTGTGGTTTTTAGCACCTTCTCGAGGCTCGGCTTGATCATGACTTCAACTGATAAATAGCCGGAGTAGCCCGTTTCTCTTAAAGCTTCGAGTACTGAGCGGAAGTCTATGTGACCCATACCTGGAGCCAGTCTATTGCTGTCGGCTAGGTGGAAATGGCCTATCTTACCCGCTGCCTTCTTGATAGACCTTTCAATACTTGCCTCCTCGATGTTCATGTGGAAGGTATCTAAGAGTAGTTTTAGGGCTGGAGACCCGACGTCCTCCACCAACTTGAGGCCTTCATCCACAGTGTTTATGATGTTCGTCTCATACCTGTTGAGAGGCTCGAAGAATATGGGTACTTCGTTAGCCTCGGCGTACTTACACACTCTCCTCAAGTTGTCCACTAGGAGTTTGTAGGCGTCCTCCCTACTCTGCCCCTTAGCTATCCTACCCCTCATAAGTCCTATCACGACTCCGGCCCCGAAGAACTGGGCTAAATCTATAAACTCCCTCAGCCTGTTCACGGCAGCTTCTCTCAGGTAGGGGTCTAGGCTTATCAAGCTATAGCCCAGGTGTAAGTAGTTGAGACCCGTGCTGAACGCTGGTATTTCCAGACCGTAGTTAGATACTATCTTTGAGAGCTTGCTTGGAGTATAAGATTTAGGGTCTATGAGAGATACCTCCACGCCATTAAAGCCGTTTTCAGCGATTACTTTAACCGCCTCTTCGAGCGGTGTCCTAGCGACAGCTTTAAAGACAGCCTCCGGTGGAGCTACGACTATTGCCAGCTTGAACATATAACTTAGTTAAACTATCCCTATCATAAAAGTTTCCGTAAGCGAGAGACCGTTCCATTTAGGATAGAAAGGTGCTTTCTCGCGGAAGGTATGTAGCGGGGGGCTGCGCGGTGTATACAGGGAACAACAATGGCAGAAGCAAAACTAGAAGAGCTGATCAAAGAGCACCCCGCAGCCCCCATACTAAAACTAGCAAACCACCTATATAGCTTCATCGACCACAACGCACAGCCACCACTACTAGACATGTCTAAGTACTGGGTTAGGAAGCTCTGTGAGAAGGTCTTCAGGGCAGCGGAGAGGAGGAGGGCTTCTACGCTGAGGTTTAGGAGCGCCAAGGCGGGGGTAAGGCCGTCCTGCTCGTCTTGGCTGGGCACAACTTGTTGAGGCTGTGGGTTTCAGGCCGCTTGTTCGACGCTTTCGAGACGCTGTGACTTTGGGGCTGGGGTTTTGGCCGGGTTAGCTTGGGGTGCTGCTCTCCTCGGCTCCTCCCTATTCTTATGAGCCGCTTGAGGGTGGTGCGCTTACTTGTTTCTGCGTGTTGCCTTCTATGCATGGAAAGCTCTTAGTTCCTGACTACATAGAGAGATCGAGAAAAAGACCCGCTTTCTATCTTAAATGGGACGGTCTCAGAGATACCGAAATGCATATTAATTCCTGAAATTCCATAATCTTGGGGCTAAATATGCCCAGGGTAAAATATCTAATGTCTTCACCGGTAATAACAATAAGCCCGACTGCTACGGTTTTTGAAGCTGTCAAGACAATGGCTGAGAAACGCATAGGTAGTCTTGTAGTAGTTGAGGGCGAGGAGATAAAAGGCATATTTACTGAACGCGACTTAATTTCAAGAGTAATCGCCAAAGAACTTGATCTTAAAAAGACTACAGTTGAAGAGGTTATGACTAAGGCGCCGTTAGTAACTATTACTCCAGACGCCGATGTAGCCGAAGCGGCGTTATTAATGATAAAGAAGAAGATCAGACGCCTTCCAGTAGTCGAAAATGGCAAGCTTATAGGAATAATAACTGCAGCGGACTTATATTATCGCGTATTCTAAATCAATAACTCCTCCTTTTTTTGTTAAAAGCTGGTCGTTGATTTTAGGTAACCTTTTGTCCCTATTTCTTGCGATGATTAACATCTTAATTAGAGGTCTTGTATAAAAGATCATATGGAATAGGAGCAAGAGCAAAAAATAATATAGATTCTAGAGCGGACCTTTGCTAGCGATCGTCAGTCTCAGCAGGTACTTCTGGAAGAAGAGGAAGAATATGACCACTGGTAGCATGTAGTAGAAGGACACAGCTGCCAGCTGTCCGTAGTCTACGAACCTCCACTCACCTATCATAGCGGCTACGAGCATTGAGAGGGTCCAGTTCTGGTAGGACACTATGAAGGTCAGTATGAAGACGTACTCGGCCCAGCCGCTGAGGAAGGCGAATATCATTACCGAGGCTATTCCTCCCTTAACGTTGGGCAGTATTACCTTCCACCAGGTTTGTAGCCTAGTGCAGCCGTCCACAAGCGCGGACATCTCCACGTCCCACGGTATACCGTCGTAGAAGCCCTTCATTATCCAGATACCCAGCGGCAGCTCAAGTGCTACCTTCACTAAGATTACGCCTATGATCGTGTCGAAGAGGTTTAGTACTCTCAGCACGTAGAAGATGGCTATCAGTAGGGTTATGCTGGGGAAGCTGTGTAGGATTAGGGTTAGGGATAGGAATGCGTTCCTACCCTTGAAGCTGTACCTGGAGATGGCGTATGCAGCGAGCGAGGATATGAGGACCTCCAGGGTTGCTACCGTTATGGCCAGTAGGAAGGTGTTGAACGTAACTATGTGGATGTTCGGGTAGCGGCCAGCCTCTACCCCGCCCGTACCCGGCGCCTGGATGTAGCCTGTGAATAGGAAGTTCCAGTTGCTGAGCATTATTTGGTCTGGTATTAAGCCATAGACAGTCCTGCTGAAGGAGGCTATGAAGAGCATTAGGTACATTAACACTATGGGCGCCGTTATCACTATCAGTATTACGTACGGTACAGCCATCTTAACCTTATCGATCAGCCTAGCCATACCTCTACACCTCTATCTTAGACTCTAACATAAGCTCGCGGAACCTAAAGATCTTGTAGTAGGCTACAGATGCTATTAGTCCTATGATCACTAGGATTACTGCCAGCGCTGCGCCGTATCCGAACTGGAAGCCGCCAGCATACTCGGCGAAGGCTTTGTGGAATGAATACAGAGCCCATACCTCTGTCGCGTAGCCCGGCCCTCCGTCGGTGAATAGTAGTATCTGCTCGTAGGAGGTCAGAAGTGATAGTGTCTGGTAGGCCGTTACGAAGAGTATTGGCCAGCGTATCATAGGCAGGATCACATAGCGTATGGTCTGCAGAGTAGATGCGCCGTCCACCTTAGCCGCGTTTATGTAGTCTATCGGTATAGCCTTTATAGCCGAAGTGAATATTATCATTCCGAACGAAGCGCCTATAAAGCCGTTGACCAGTATAACCCAGACCCAGACCCAGGGCAGAGGTATCCACGGGTGGACGGGCTTCAAGGTCAGCTTAACGAACTGGAAGTCCTTAGCCCCTAAGCCCCTAATGATCCAGTTAAAGAGGCCGTAAGGGTAGGGGGCTAAAGCCCAGTTCCAAATTACTATGTAGACTGTTGAGGGGGTAATCCTGGGTAGTAGCCACGCAGCCCTAAACGCGGCGCCAGCCTTGTCATGTATGTGCGTAGTTAGGAGGGATATTACCAGGGCCATCCCGACGTTAAAACATGTCAGCGTAGTGATCACGTAGAAAATAGTATTCTGTAAGATTACGTGAGCCCACCTATCCTTCATCATGCGATAGTAGTTGCCCAGCCCAATCCACTCCCACTTCAGCTTGTAGTCCATGTTCGTAAAGCCTATCAGGGCCGTTAACACCACAGGCAATAGGAAGAAGAGGGCTATCAGTATCAGTGCTGGCAGTATGAATATGTATAGGTAAGGTATCTTAATGCGCCTACGCTTGGGAGACAAGTCCCTCCCCACCTCAATTCTAAATACCTATAGAAATCTTAAAAATATGTCGGGAATATAAAAAACTAGAAATTAAAAAAGTTTAAATATTTTACTCCTCGATGATTACGTTCTCCGCACCTAAGGCCTCTACGTCGGCTAGGAGCTGCTCGTAAGCTGCCTCAGCAGACATAGCGCCAGTCTCGATGGCACTTAGAGCCCTGAATATAGCGTCGTTGTAATCAGCCCACTTCGGATGCATGGGTATGAAGGTCGTGTAGTCTAACATGTAAGCTACGTCAGCTAAGAATTTGTCCTGTACGTACCTGGAGTCACTTACCTCGCTCTTCAGGATAGCTAAGTGTGCACTGTTAACGGCGTGATAGGCGTTAATATGCGGGTCTGTTACTAGCGTTATGAGTAGGAAGGCGATCTCTGGGTACTTGCACTGGCTAGTTACCATGTAAACTAATGGGTGACTTAGAGTTACTGGTTTTAGGCCGGGCTCACCAGCTGGGTGTAGCATAAAGCCTACGTTCTCCCAGAAGGACTCCTCAGTTAGGCCGTATTTTTGTATCCACTCGGCCTTGTGCCAAGTGCCGCCAGAGGCGAATAGAGCCCTACCCTGAGTGAACGGCTCGTGGAATAGTGACTTCCAATCGCCACCCAGCTGGTTGGGGTTGACTACGCCCTCCTGTACAGCTTTCTCGAAGAACTTAGCCCACTTCAGCCAGGCGCTCTTGGTGAACACCATCTTGCCAGTCTCGGGATCCCATAGCCTGCCTCCGTAGGCTAGGTAGAACTGTATATAGTCCCATCCCTTGGAGGCCCTGTGAACCAGGCCCCACTCGACGAGCCCTTTGTCCTTAGCCTCCTTAGCAACTGCTAGTAGGTCGTCTAGTGTAAACTCGCCATTCTTAACTTTCTCGGGTAGAGCTTCGATCTCGGCCTCGCTCCAGCCTAGCTGTCTCAGTACGTCCTTCCTGAAGTATATCGGCCTAGCCTCAGTATCCTGAGGCACAGCCCAAGTCTTACCCTTGTACTTGCAGGCGTCCCATAGCTTCGGGAATACGTCGTAGTAGACTACGTCCCAGTACCTCTGGATGTAGTCGTCAAGCGGTATTATGTAGCCAGCCTCGGCGTGTGTCGGGACGTCCTCGTGGCCGGTGGTATAGATGTCTGGTCCCTTACCAGCCTGCATGGCTAATAGGAACCTCTTCTTGTAGTCGCCCCAGCTCTGAGTCCAGAAGAATCCGTCGATCTTTATCTTGATGTTAGCGCCAACGTCCTCTAACATCTTGTTTAATATGTCAGCGGCTATCTTGAAGTTCTCGAACCTGTAAACGCTGGGCTCGTCTGGGCCCACAGCCCAGACGACGATTGTTATCTCTTTAGGAGCCCCCAGCTCCTCCAACTGAGACTGTAACTCCTCAACTTTAGCTTTTAGTTCCTCGTTCTCAGATTTTAACTTGTTATACTCTTCTAGGGGTACACCTTTAGGCGCAATGACATATCCGATCGCAGCGCCGATAATGATACCAATAATCAATAAGGCGATAGCGACAGGGGTTATTTTGGTACCTTTCTCGCTCATACTAACCCCTCGAACCATGGGAGATAGTGTGGTTAGTCCTTTAAAGCTTTTCGCATGAGTATTTAAGGGCGGTAAGACACTAAGAAGTATAGTAAGTATAAATTTATAAGAGACAACAAATTCAAAAATAATATTATGTAGTGGTTGAAATAGAAAATATTGTTAGGGTTAGAAGAAGGCTTTCTCTGTTTTCTTGTCGAATATGTGTATCTTAGACATATCGAATTTCAGCTTGACATTCTCTCCCATAGACATAGTAACTACGCCGGAGACCAGCGCTCTCACCATGATGCCCTCGCCCATGTTCAGGTGCACTATGGAGTCCCTGCCCATGGGCTCCACTACGTATACCTCGCCGGTGAGGTCTCCCTCCCCTACGGTTATGTCTTCGGGCCGTACGCCGAATATTATCTCGCTGGGAGCCCCCATCTTCCTGAGAACCTCTGCTTGGTCGTCGAGGAGAGTTATCTGGAACGGGCCGAAGTCCACTATCAGCTTCCCTTCTTTCTCCACCAGGCTTCCGTCTATGAAGTTCATCGGGGGCGCGCCTATGAAGCCAGCTACGAACACGTTAGCAGGCCTGTTGTAGAGTTCGTGAGGGGCTCCGTACTGCTGGAGCACACCTAAGTTCATCACCGCGATTCTATCAGCCATCGTCATGGCCTCTACCTGGTCGTGGGTTACGTATATCGTGGTTATCCCGAGGTCTTTCTGGAGCCTCTTAAGCTCGGCTCTCATCGTTATTCTCAGCTTGGCGTCTAGGTTGCTGAGGGGCTCGTCCATCAGGAAGAGCTGGGGCTCTTTCGCCAGTGCACGAGCTAAAGCTACCCTTTGCTGCTGCCCGCCGCTCAGCTGGCTGGGCTTCCTGTTGAGGAGTTCCTCTATCCTTAGGAAGCGGGCTACCTCTCTTACCTTCTTATCTATTTCATGCTTAGGCCTCTTCTTTAGTTTTAGCGGGAAGGCTATGTTGTCGTATACCGTCATGTGGGGATAGAGGGCGTAGCTCTGGAAGACCATGCCTACGTTCCTGTCCTTGGGCGGCAGGTCGTTCACTATCTGGTCGTCGAAGTATACATAGCCCTTAGTGGGTTTGTATATGCCAGCTATCATGAGGAGCGTGGTGGTCTTACCGCAGCCGCTGGGCCCAAGGAGGGCTACGAATTCGCCGTCTTTTATTTCGAGGTTTAAGTGGTCTACAGCTTTAACTTTGCCGAAGTACTTACACAGGTTCTCAAGCCTTACCCTAACCATTGAGAACCCCCCAACTTCGCTTCAACATAGTTTCCGCTAAACATGCTTATAAGAGTTTATAGTCCTTAAAGAGACAATAGCGCATATACTGGGGAGACGGGTGAGTAGAGTTGTTATTGGGGATAGACCTGGGGACGACTACGGCTAAGGCAGCCTTATTTGACGAAGAGAATGGGAGGATAGTCGCGGTTGCCGGGAGGGAGTACCCCACTTATCACCCCAGACCCGGCTGGGCCGAGCAGGACGTGAACGACTGGTGGTGGGCTGTAACTTCGGTGGTTAAGGAGGTCGTGGCTAAGTCCCGAGTAGGCCCCCATGAGATTAATGGTATCTCGGTCAGTAGTCACAGGGAGGCTGTGGCTCTGCTGGATAGGGAGGGGCATGTGCTGGGTAGGGTTATTATATGGATGGATAGGAGGTCTCTCCCTCAGGCTCGATGGATAGAGGAGAACTTCGACGTGAAGGAGCTGTACAGGAGGACTGGGCTCATAGTTGACCCTACGTTCACTGCTACCAAGTTGTTGTGGCTAAAGGAAAACTCGCCGGAACAGCTCTCTAAGGCTAGGTGGGCGCTTCAACCGAAGGATTACATAGTGTATAAGTTGACCGGTAAGCCGACTACTGACCACTCCGTGGCTTCGAGAACTTTGCTCTTCGATATAGTCAAGCTTGAATGGGCGCATGACCTCTTCGAGGATTTCGGGCTGGCGGATTACGTCAGTATATTCCCTGAGCCCAGTTACTCCGACGAGATAGTAGGAGAGGTTACTGAGGAGGCTGCGAGGGAGGCTGGGCTAGCGCCAGGGATACCCGTGGTCGGCGGGGGAGGAGACAGGGGATGCGAGGTTCTGGGCTCCGGCGTCCTGGGTCCGGATAGAGTTGAAGAATCAACGGGGACAGGATCTACCACAGCTACGACCGTGAATTCTCCCATAACTGACCCTAAGATGAGAGTAGTGGTGACTGTGCACGTCATCAGGGGTAAGTGGAGTATAGAAGCTGGCATGGCTACGGCTGGCGCTATCCTGAGGTGGTTTAGAGACCAGTTCGCGGCTGGGGAAAACCTGCTGGCTCAGATGACCAGGCGCAGGGCATACGAGTACTTAGACATGGAGGCCGAGTACGTGCCTCCTGGGTCTAACGGGTTGATAGTGGTCCCCTTCTTCGCGGGGGCTAGGTCTCCCAGGTGGAACCCTGTAGCTAAGGGGGCGATATTCGGCCTAACAGTGTTCCACACTAGGGCTCATGTCTTCAGGGCGCTGATGGAGGGCATAGCCTACGAGATCAGGAAGATACTAGAAGTCCTCCGCGAACTCGGGGTTAAGAGCGAGGAGATAAGAGTGCTTGGAGGAGGGGGTAAGACGCCATCCTGGGCAAGGATAAAGGCCGACGTAACTGGTAGGAGGGTGGCGCTCCTAGAGTTCCTGGACGCCGCGCTGATAGGCGACGCAATACTGGCTGGGGTGGGAAGCGGAGTTCTGAGTAGCTACGAGGAGGGGGTAAAGAAGTTTGTCCGCATAAAGAAAGTTGTGGAGCCAGACCCGAGGTACGTCGAGATGTACAATAAGTACTACGCTATATACGAGAAGCTAATATCGGCCCTCGAACCCCTCTACGAAGAGATAGACAAGCTCGCTGAGCAGCCGAGGAGGAAAGTGCCCTGGGACATAGAGAAGCTAATACACTTACTGTATAAACTGGAAGCCTAACCATATTTTTCTACCTTGAAATATACTCTAGAGTATAATACTTTAAAGTAGACAAAAATATGAAAAAGAGTATCTTTATAGATAGAGGGTGGGAATCAGCATTCTTAAAGAAATATACAGAAAGCCGCGGTCACAACTCGTAATAATATCTAACTATTGTTGGTGCTTATAGGATCTAGCGTATCAACAGTGGAGGACCACTCAGGGTATACGGAGTTCGTGTTTTGAGAACCTCATCAGGAGGAAGAGGCTACCTTACCTACTACCTGTGAAAAGGGTCGGCGGAGAAGGGGCAGAGATTACGAGGTAGACGTTGCCGCCGTATTGATTGATAACAGGCTGTTGCTCTTAGAGGTTAAGTGGTCACGGCTAGATAGACGCGACGCGTGGAGAATAATCTCGCGGTTAAAGTCTGTGTCGGCGCGTATCAGCACGCCTATGGTTAGGTTTACGGGTTGGCCAGTATAGAGGTAGAGGGTAAGGAGAAGCTGGGGGAGGAAGGGTACGTAGTGCTGGAACTAGCAGACTTAGCCGAACAAATTGGAGAGAAGGCCGAGGGTGTGCGCCGCGAAGAACAGGGGTATGAAGACTAGGGTCGAGACTGCGGTTAACGTTAACACGATGCTGGCTACGTGTTTAGAATTCATGCCTAGATCTGCCGCTAATACTACGTTAGAGACCGCCGGAGGCATTATAGATTCTAACACTAACACGTGGAGGGAAAGACCAGTGAAACCAGCTAGCATCCCACCGACTATCAAGACCAGGGGCATTACTACAGCTCTGAGTAAACCGACCTTCAGGGCTGAGCGAATCTCTACCCTTGCCGACGCGAACTCCATGCCGAGCAGGACTAGAGCTAGAGGGGGTGCTACTAACCCCAGTCTTTCAGCCACGTACATGACCGGTTCTGGCACGTCTACTCTTAGGTTCCCCAGTATTAACGCCGCGACGATAGCGTAGAGTGGGGGGAAGTAGACTATGTACTTTAAGCTCCTCCTCAGGCTCCTACCAGCAATTAGAGGAGCTATCACGTTAGACGTCGTGTTGTTTCCGAGTATGTACAGGGCTACGTAGGCCACTCCCCCGCTCCCCCACAGAGAGTATGCTAGTGGTATGGGTAGGTAGCCAGCGTTCGTGTACATAGAGGACAGAACGAACTCGGGCTCTCTAAGTAGTAAGCGCGCTGTCACTGCACACGTAACGACAGCCAGTGCGGCTAACACTGATATCGTGAAATCCGTCGCCTTCTTCTCGTATATCGATACGAAGAGGAGGGCCGGTAGGAATATACGGATCAGTAGCTGTGCTATGGTTTTAGTGTTCACGTCCTTTCTCCCCCTCGCGTAGAGCCAGCCGAGCAATATGGGTACGTAAAAGCCTACCATTGCGCTCTCAATACTGACTACCTGTGTCATGCGCTCACCGCTCCCCTCGATACACGCAATTCCCTTCCCTCCAGGCGCCAAAAACAGTTAATAAGGGCTACCCTATAGCACACTCGGTGTCGAAATGTTATCAGTACACGTACGTAGGAATGGCCTCCACGCGAGTTACTACTTCCCCTGGGTTATCAGCATTGTAGCCTTTATGGCAAATCCGCCGTTTCTCCGAGGAGAAAGAGTCAAGGAGACCCTCGAAACCCTGGCTAGAGACCCCTACTTCGACATGGTGGAGATCAACCCTCCGAAGGGGCCTGAACTCTGGAGAGAGATAGAAGAAGTGGCCGAGGATACAGGTATAATGCTGGCCATAGGCGCCCAGCCCCTAGTACTCATGGAGAAGAAGAACCCCAGCGCTCTGGACAGCTCAGCTAGGAAAGACGCCGTAACCGCAATAAAGAAAGTCGTGGAGGAGGCCGCGGCCCACGGTATCTCGGGGGTTGCTTTCTGTAGCGGCCCAGATCCGGGAGTTGGGAAGAGGGAGGAGGCCAAGAAAGCTCTGATCGAAAGCCTAAAGGAGATAGTGGAGTACGCTAGGGATCTAGACGTTATGATAGTACTCGAAACCTTCGACAGGGACTGGGACAAGAAGCAGCTCATAGGCCCCATAGACGAGGCCGTAGAGGTAGCTAAAGCCGTGAGAGAAGACTTCGAGAACTTCGGGTTAATGTGGGATTTAAGCCACGCCCCCATGCTCGGGGAGAAACCAGAAGACCTTAAACGCGCAGCCCCCTACCTAGCTCACATACACATAGGCTGTACTAAGAAGCTGCCCGATGGCTCACTAAAGGACTGGCACCCAGGGTTCTATAGGCCCGGCGCTATTAACGGGATAGAGGAAGTAATGGACTTGATAAGAGTGCTACACGAAATAGAGTACCAGGGAGCTGTAGGCTTCGAGGTAAAGCCTGAGGAGGGACAGGAGTGGCTTGAAGTAGTCCAGGCGGCTAAAGGAGTACTATACACGGCTTACGCCCGCTATGTCGTAAGGTGAAGTATATGGTCAAGCTCAGGATAAGGTTTGAAAAGGCTGGCGAAGTAATAGTAGAGCTCATTGATAAGAACCCGAAGACCAGGAAGGCGATACTGGACGCTACGCCCTTCGAGAGCCGCGCGTCCCTATGGGGAGACGAAGTGTACTTCAGCACTCCAGCCGAGATAGGAGAAGAGGATAGCCAGCCGACGGTCGAGGTCGGTGACGTGGCTTACTGGCCGCCTGGTAACGCTCTCTGCCTGTTCTTTGGGCCGACCCCTGTAAGCCGTCCGGGAGAGATTAGGCCGGCGAGCCCTGTTAACGTGATTGGACGTATAGTCGGAGGACTCGAAGTACTCAGGAAGGTTCGCAGTGGAGAGAAGATCGTAGTAGAGAAGGTTGAATAGCCTAAAAACTCAGTATATCTTTTTTAACTTATTTTTTCCGTAGTAGTCGGGTGAGTAGATTGTCCTTAGGGGTAAGGCCGGGTAAGGTTCTAAGGCTCAGCAGGATATTCAGGAGGAATACTGGGAGGGCCGTGATAATAGCCCTGGACCATGGCAGGAGGCATGGCCCTATACCGGGTATCAGGGACTTTAGGAAAACCGTTGAGACGCTCGTAGAGACTGGTGCCGACGCCTTCATGATGACTCCAGCGATGATAGAGAAGGTAGCCGACTTGATGGCTGGCAGAGTCGGAGTAATAGCCAGGATAGACGGTACTGGTAGCGTCAGGGGGCCCGACGAAACGGACGATAGAGTGATTTCTAGCGTTGAGAGAGCCGTGAGTCTAGGTGCCGACGCCGTCTCGTTGATGGTCTACATGGGTTGTGAGAGGGAAGTGGACAACTTGGAGAAATTAGCGCGCGTAGTAGAAGAGGCCTACTGGTACGGGGTGCCAGTTCTAGCCGAGGTTCTCCCGAGACCCCCGCATCTACCGGATAAGTATAGCTCGGAAAACGTGGCGTACGCGTCTAGAATAGCGGCCGAATTAGGAGCTGACGTTATCAAGACGTACTACACGGGTGAAGGCTTCGAGGAAGTGGTTAAAGGAGTCCCAGTCCCAGTAGTAGTCCTAGGCGGGCCGCGGAGAGGGTCGCTCTTAGAGGCTTTGAGGGAGGCCTACGAGGCCGTTCTTAGAGGAGCCGCAGGGGTAGCTTACGGGAGGAACGTGTTCCAGTTTGAAGACCCTCGGGTAGCGGCGAAAGCACTAGTAAAAGTAGTTCACGAGGAAGTACCCCCCGAAGAGGCACTGGAAAAAGCTAAAGCCTAATTTTTCCTACTAGGCCCGTGCTTCGAAGGTCTGAGAAACGCTGGAGGAGAATCCTAGACTCTCTACTGGAGGTTATACCGGTATACGAGAAAATGAACGTGTACATGTCCCTGGGGATTATTCATAGGCTCCGTGAGAAAGCCGCGGTTAAAGCTAGCGGGAAGTTAACGCTAGATCTAGGAAGCGGGCCGGGCTCCATGACGAAGTTCTTGGCGAAGTACAGCTACGAGGTTGTAATGCTAGACCCCCTACCCGAAATGTTAAAAGCGGCCTCCCCTCCGAACGCGATGACGTATAGGGTTGTAGGCGTGGGGGAAGCTCTCCCCTTTAGACCTTCAATCTTCGACTCCGTAGTGGCCGCCTTTTCGTTAAGAGACGTGGTAGACCTGGCTACGTGTATCTCGGAGACCCACGCGGTTTTAAGGGAGGGAGGGAAGCTCGTCGTCCTGGAGCTAAGGAAGTCGAATAACCGGTTATGGGAAAAAGTAATAGGACTATATTGGAGCTTTGCTGTCCCCCTCATGGCCTTTATAGTGGCTAGGAAATCCTGGAAAGCCTACAAAGAAATGTACAGGACGTATAGCGAGCTGCCGAGAGCTAAGGAGTTTTTAAGCCTGCTTAAAGAGTTCTACGCGGACGCCAAGGAGGAGAAAGTAGCTCTGGGAGCGGCGCACTTAGTGACAGCGCTTAAGGGTTAGCTTCCCCCCTTAGTAGTGCTTCCTCCCTTAACAGTAGGTAAGCCGTGACAGCCCCTAGTAGGGCTAAGGCTGAGGAGAGAGCTAGGAGGTTCTTCGGGGTAATTACGTCGGCGAGATAGCCGCCTATTAGTCCTACTATAGACCCGTAGATCGTCGAGATTAACCCCTCAGTTGCGAAGAGGGTGGCTCTCTCGCAGTAGTCGCTTACGTCCATTAGAGTTTTCTGGTAGGTTACGTGGAAGGCTGGCCACACAGGGATCACGAAGAACAGCGCGAAGATGTAGGGGTCTCTGCTCAGGTAGTAGCCAGCGTATAGTACAGTCCACCCTAGGCCAGCTAGGGTAAACATAGTCCTCGCGCCGACTTTGTCGGCTAGGTAACCGTAGGGTATTACAGCTATTCCCATCAATGTCGTCACCGCTGTAATGAGCGCCCAGAGCTGGTCAGAACCTCCCAAAAACTTCACGAAGTACACGGCCAATATGCTGCCTCCGAGAGCCCCTGGGAGTACTAGGACGCATCTGACAGCGTACACCCTCCAGAAGCTGGGGGGTAGGCGCGGGAACTTGAAGGCCTCCCTGACGGCTCTTCTCAGCTCGATTTTACCCTGCTTTTCAGGTTCCTCCTTGATAATTAAGACTAGTGCTAGGGGGATTACCTTAGCCACAGCTACGGCTTGGAGGGTTGCCCTCATCCCGTAGTTGTCGTAGAAGTAGGCTGAAAGGAGGTTCCCGGATATTCCCCCTAAGAGGCCGAGCGCGTTGTAGAACCCCATCATACGTCCTCTCTTCTCCTTGAACGTGTTGGACAGGAGAGCTGAGAAAGCCGCGCCCCCCGCCGCGCCCGTGAACACGCCGGATATCCTCAGGAGGATTAGTTGCCACGCGTCCTCCACGTATGAGAGGAGGAAGGTGGTGATTATCCCCGTGGCAATGGATAGCAGTATGAAGGGTTTGCGCTTGCCGTAGGAGTCAGAGATCCTGGCCCATATCAGGCCCATGACAACTGAGAGGATGGCGGGCAGCGAGTTCACTACGCTTAACATTAGGAAGCTGTTGCCGACTAATTCATAGAAGAATATAGGTAGGAAGGGAGATACTATGCTCCACTCGAAACTATTCGTAAAATTGTATGCCATTAATACGTGTCTTTTGTTGAATTTCACGATTCAAGGCAAAAATAAGCAGCCTAAAATTTTTTGCGTCATCCGAAAGTCCAGAACTCCCCTAGCGCCTACAGCGCTGTATATAAAGAAGACAGCGACTTGTTCCCTCGGTGAAAGAGAATGAGGTTAGAGACGCCGAGGTACCTAGGCCCTATCCCCCACCCCGCAATTGGCATAAGGATTCCTGAGATATTCCTCGAAGGGATACTCAACGCGTACAGGTTGAGGAGGACTGCTGGCGGTCTCATGCTGTCCTACGGCCGTGAGACTGCTCCGGAGTGGGTCGTTAACGCCCCGCCCGGGAAGTACGAGATAACTATGGGGCACACGGGTACGTCCATCAAGAGGTACCTGACTTTGGGGGCTGAGGCCGCCAGGAGGAAGGGAGTAATAGTCGAGATGGAGGCCGACCACCTGACGGTTACGGGCTCCTCGGCGAGGGCCGTGAAGAGGATCTCCGGGTACAAGGAGGAAGTCGTGCTGACGGAGGAAGAAGTCGAGGCAGCTTTAGACTACATTAGATCCGAGGTTAACGAGGCAGTCTCCACAGGCTACATAAATTTCTACACTATAGACACGTGTGAACTCATAGATCCGCGCTACGAGAAGTTGACTGGGAGTGAGCTGGAGAGAGAGTTCTATGAAGCGTTCGGCAGGGACTTGGGAGACGCCATATTGGCGCGATACGTCGGTAAGGACTTCCTATTCATAGGGGCCACTGGTAGGTTCTTCCGCGTACCTATCTCCAGGCAGAGAGCTATGCAACTCGCCTTAAAGTTCAGGAGGAGCTTAGAGGCTACGAGGAGGATCGTGGAGTACATAAGGTCTAAGATGGACGGGCCCTTCGGCATAGAGATAGCCTTCGACGAGACAGCCTATATAACGCGTGAGGACGAACTCCTGTTCTACTTACGGGAACTCTGGGAGGGAGGTATGAGGCCAGACTTCATAGCCCCGAACGTCGGCTTCGAGAAGAAACAGGACTACACGGGCGACTTAACGGAGCTTGAGAACAGAGTTGAGAGGCTAGCTGCGATAGCTAAGAGCTTCGGCTCGCTACTCTGCTTCCACTCGGGTAGCGGTAGTAGTCCTTGGAGCGGCAAGGGAGTGGGTACGTACGAGGCGCTTTTAGAAGCTACGGGGGGCTTACTAAAGTATAAGATTTCGGGCGTATACTTCGAACTGTTAATGGAGATCCTGGCGCGCTACCCCGAGGGGTCTAGGCATAGAGACCTTTACGAGAGGATATACCGCGAAGTCTACGAGTACGTTAAACGCGAGGTAGAGACGAGAGGGCCGCTGGATTCCCCGGCGCTGAGGAAGCAGCTTAAAGAGTACGAGGAGAGCGTAAAGGCTGGCGGAGACCCCTACGACCCCCACTCCGAGCTTTTCAGGTACTACTCGTTCTTAGCCTTAAACTTCAGGGACTCGGCCGGGAAGAGGTATTTCAGGGATGAACTCGTAGAGCTATACGATTCCGATACGGGGTTCAGAAGCGTAGTTGACCGAGAGGTAGAGGCGCTAACCCTCAGATTGATAGACGGCTTATCGTTCGCCAATAACGTCGAAAAAATAATATGAGTATTAGAGTTCCTCTAGAAGACGTCAACAGGTTTTTTCTCTTTAACAGATTTCCAGCAAGCCTCGGCTATCTCAACAGCCCTCTTACCGTCGATGCCGCTTATGAGGGGTTCCTTATCCTCTAAGACCACCTCGGCGAAGTGCCTATCCTCCTCGACGTACGCATCGTAGAACCTCTTCATGAACCACTGGTAGCCCCCATACGTCATGCCGTCCTTAGTACCTATCGAGTACATGGGGTCGGCGGCCGCCCCCACGAAGACCGTGCCCTCGCTCCCGTAGACCTCTGTTCGCAGGTAGTAGCCGAAGGTATTCTTCCTAGTCCCATGGATGAAGCCTAGGGCTCCGTTTTCGAACTCGAAGTTTATGTTCACCACGTCTAGGTCTCCCTTCTCCTTTATCTCGTCCCAGAGGTAGGCCCCTCCGTTAACATATACTCTCTTAACCTCCGACCCCATGAGCCAACGGGCCATGTCGAAGTCGTGGCTGAGCATGTCTAGGAATATACCTCCGCTCTTCTTCGGGTCTGCAGCCCAGCCCGGAGGGGCCGAGGGGTCTCTCGCCAGCCCTATGAAGACTAGAGGCTTGCCTATAGACCCCTCCTCTATCGCCTTCTTGGCTTGGGAGAAGGCGTAGTCGAACCTCCTCATGTACCCTACCTGCAGCTTAACCCCGGCCTTCGACACTTTAGATAGTACTTCGTCGGCCTCCTTGACAGTTACGGTCATGGGCTTCTCGGTGAATACGTGTTTACCGGCCTCCGCGGCCTGTATTATCATGTCCTTGTGCAGCCAGGTAGGCGTACATATGACCACGGCCTCAACCTCGTCGTCAGCGAGCATCTTCTGGTAATCCGTGTAAGCCTTAACCCCGTAAATAGAGGCGACACCCTTAGCCAGATCCTCAATAACATCCATCACAGCCACGAGACAGGCGTTTTCAACCTTACTGAAGAAAACCTCGGCGTGGAGACGACCTATGCGGCCGAGACCAGCTACACCTACACTAAGCTTCTTAGGCAAGCTCCCCACCATGTACTTAAATTCAACACGCATTAAATATTAACCTTCTCGCAGCTCCATGGAACCCTATTTTAATGACTACCCAGTAGCCTATCTCGCTTTGAGGAGAAAACCTATGGAAAACGGTGACGTTATTGAATAGTTAATCCCTGAGGAAGGAGGGGTAAATGAATTAAAGTTCGTTCATCGAATCTTGGTGTAAAGTAATCAATTCGAGTCTAATGTTATATTGAGGATTAAAAAGCATGATGTTTAAAAGCAACTCCTATACCAAGGGGAATGATGAGGTAAAATGAAAAAGCGGAGACCTTTGATTTTCGCGCACCGCGGCTCTTCCCTTAAGTGTCCGGAGAATACCATTCTGGCCTATGAGAAGGCTTTTAAGGAAGGCGCTGACGGAGTTGAGGTTGATGTCAGAGTAACTAGAGACCACGTCCTAGTAGTGTTTCACGACAGCAACGCTGAGAGGGTGACTGGGTACTCGAGGGATATTCAAACCATGTCCCTGGAGGAAGTTAGGGCTTTAAAGGTCTATGGGAGAGAAACTGTACCGACGTTCAGGGAAGTGTTATCGCTGGCTAAGAGAGCGGGTAAGCTGGTACTTGTAGACGTGAAGGTGGGAGGGCTCGAAAGCGCGGTGGCCGAGATGGTTCTATGTGCCGGAATGGCCGGAACGGTAATCGTGGATTCATACTACATCGACAGCGTCGCTAAGGCGAAGAGCATGTACGGGGACCTTAGAACCGCCGTTATGCTTGACCCCTATAACATGCGGAGTAGGGGGAATCCCATTGATATAGCGCTAAGGGCTGGGGCGGAGTACGTACACATGTGCGACTCTAGGGACGTCACTGAAGAACTAGTATCCGCCGCGCACGACGTAGGGTTAAAAGTCATCTCGGGAACTACTGACGACCCCTCGGAGATAACGCGGCTAGTCAATATAGGCGTTGACGCTATGACCTCTAATGATCCTGAGAACGCCCTGAGAATTATGAGAAGGCTAGGCTTCTAGGAGCGTCGGGAAAACTCGAACCTACTTGCTGGAGCATATGAAAGAAATCGTTTTGTTGACCGGTAATCACGTATTTATGCCCGATAAGTACTATAAAGATAGCGCTAGCCGTAGCCTGGACGGCGTTAGTAGTCCCGTTACTACTCGCGTGGGTCGGCGCCTTCCCGCTGATACCCTCGCTGATAACCGTTGTGATATGAGTAGATGTGTTGAAGCTTACGCTGAAGAGGAAGGAGGCCGCTAAGGACGGAATAACAATGATTAAGAGCTTCGTTGACTTGAAGGTTCTCCACTCGATACTGTTCATAGCGGGGTACGCCCTCGAGTTATGGCTAAGGGGCTTGGGATTACTGTTCTTCTAAAAAATTCCCCATATTTTTACAATCGCTCTTGTAGCTACAAGAGCGTTACAATTTCTCAGTTATAGAGGGCATCTCCCCCGTCTTGACAGCTTCTGCCTCGTCTTCCTCCACCTCGTAGAGTAGGTAGTCTATGACCTCCTCGCTTATCAGGGGCCTGCCCAGGTATAAGGGGTAGGCGTAAGGTAGCAGTATGGAGTGGAACTCTGAGGTTTTTATCTCAAGTCCGGAGATCACCGATATTTCGTTAAGCGTTAAACCGCGGGACACCATGAGGGCGACGTGGACTGCGCAGTCTATCGGGAACTGCTCGCTACCTATATTCCTAGTTCTAGCTCCAGGGATTTTCTTGGTCAGTAATTCGTA
>Ga0190367_1000626_pt1 | contig 24411 bp, 32 predicted proteins | sample 4872181011_MG_FD_171838 | JGI IMG/M metagenome (GOLD analysis project Ga0190367, IMG submission 171838) | Hydrothermal vent microbial mat bacterial communities from Southern Trench, Guaymas Basin, Mexico - 4872-18-10-11_MG | ecosystem: Environmental > Aquatic > Marine > Hydrothermal vents >...
CGTCAACGGTGCTGAGGGATGTAACAGGCGCTTTAGGCGCTTCATCGAGGGCGCCATGGGGGTCTCTAAGAGGAACCTAGGCCAGTACTGTAACGCGGCCACCGTGTACGCCAACTCATACGCAGCGCTTGCCGCTCTCGTGTCGGTCAGCGCTCTGTTCGAGGACTGCCTGCGCTTAACCTCAAAGCATAAGCTCTACAACAGCTAAACAAGATTTAACAAGAAAAACACCAAAAAGCAGAAGAGCGAAATATTATTAGCCTCAGCTATGCCATTGACATATAATAAGGAAAGATAAACTATCGTTTTTGTGTTTTTGATTTTTGTGAATCTTTGTCTTCCCTCGTTAATGTCTTTGTCATATTGCTTCACTGTGTTTATGTCGGTGTCAGGTACCCCGTATGCTACCGTCATGTACCCGTTATCCCATCGTCATGTATTAGTCTTAGGAGAGCAGAGTCAAAAAATACGGAGGAACAAAACAAGAAGGTGGAAAATCTGAGTGTGAAAAGTTCTACTCCCTTATAATATGATTGTATTTAATGACTGAGTCTCACTAGGATATGTAAAGCAAGTAAAGCTAGCAAGTTTAAGTTAATTATATGTAGAGAACATGTCTCAGACATGGAGGAAAAAAAGAGGAGGATTTAAACTTAGCTACCCATACCCTGGTCGGTAGTACATGTAGTCTGCTGTCGGTTCGTTGTTTATGCACGTGACTCTTACGTAGTTAATGGTCTTGTCTTTTATAGCTTGGGTAAGGGCCACAGCTTCTCCCAGGGTTCTTACGTCGTTAAACTCTAAGTAGTTTACCTCTCTACCACACATAGTATACTTATCCTTAAGGACTACTCTGAAGCGATATTTAGAACCCGCTTTAATAAACCACACGCTATACACGTTTTTTCCAAGAGTAATGAACTTAACCCCACCTTGATAAGATGAGGCACTGACTAACGTATGGAGAAAAGCTGTTACAAAAACGGATACCATCAACGCTCCTATGAATAATGTGACTTTTTTGCTTATACGCATAAAACCTAAACACACATCTTGAATAAAAACTTTATGATGGGAGATTAATGTTTAGACACTAAAGGGTGTTTAGCTTGGTTAGGTTCAGTATCGATGCTGCTAAAGAGGAGGGGTATCCACTAGTGATTCCTATTAAAGAGGGCAAGTTCAAGAAGGATTTCTTTGAGGATGTGAGGTTTAGGATTGCTGTGGAGGGGGGTAAGGAGGTTATATATGGGTCCTACAAGTCAGAGAAAGACTCTCTTAAGTGGGGAGCTAGGCTTGCTAAGTTCTTGAAGTATAATGAGATAGAGGAGGTTTGGGTTAGAGCTGGAGAGCTTAGGGCTGACCGGATAGTTGAAGGGGTTCTCCTTGCTAGTTATGAGTTTAATAAGTATAAAGTAGGTAAAGAGGAGAAGGAGTATCGAGTACATGTAACAGGGGAAGATGAGCTTGTTAATAAAGCTAAGATTGTTACTGAGGCAGTGTTCTTAGCAAGAGATCTAACGAATGAGCCGGCAAACAAACTTACTCCTCAGTCTTTCGCCAATAAAATACAGGAAATTTTTAAGGATCTCACACACGTATCAATTGATGTTCTTGACGAGAGAGAGCTTGAGAGTAAAGGTCTTAACGGCGTATTAGCTGTCGGTAAGGGATCTGTCAATCCTCCAAGGCTGGTTATAATTAAGTACAAGGGAGATAAGGGAGGATTAATAGCCATAGTCGGTAAAGGTGTATGCTTTGATGCAGGAGGAATTCATCTGAAGCCTACTGGTTACATAGAGGATATGAAGATGGACATGGCTGGTGCCGCAGCCGCTTTAGGAGCCGTTCTTCTAGCTGCTAAGCTGGGACTTAGGGTAAACTTAGCCGCTGTCATACCTCTCGTAGAGAACATACCGGGTCCTAAAGCAGCCAGGCCCGGAGATATAATAAAAATGTTTAACGGAAAGACCGTAGAGATAGTTAACACAGATGCTGAAGGAAGGCTGATACTTGCCGATTCGATAAGTTTCGCTGAGAAGGAGTTAAACGCTTCTACTATAATAGATCTGGCTACCTTAACAGGCGCCCAGATAGTGGCTCTCGGACACAGAATAGCCGCTATCATGGGAAATGACAAGGAATTAGTTGAAAAGCTCAAGAAAGCTGGTGAGGACGTTCAAGAGTATCTATGGGAGCTTCCCTTACCAGACTTCTATGAGGAGTTAGTTAAGGGAGATGTCTCGGATCTAAAAAACTTGCCTGGTCCAAACTCTAGGGAGGCGGGTAGCATAGTTGGTGGGCTTTTCCTGAAAAATTTCGTTGAGAAAGCTAAGTGGGCTCACATAGACCTAGCAGGTCCCGCCATAAACCCTAAGGAGTGGGAGTGGATGCCTAAAGGTGGTACAGGTTTCGGTGTAAGACTGCTCGTAAATTACCTGGAAAATATCTCTGAAAGCTAGAAGGTAATGAGGAAAATAGTCATAGTAGGTGGAGAGCTTTCCTCCTCAGTTTTCTCCCGATGGTACAGGATTTTTAACCAGAGAAACAAGATAACTATAATCACTGATACTCAATATCCGGCATTTTATAGAAGCGTACTTCCCTTAATAGTATCAGGCGACATAGGAGTTAAGGAAGCGCTTGCTTTCACACCTCAATACCTCTCACTATTCTCCGATATCATTCTTATTAAGGATGTTAGAGAGGTTAAGGTAGATGAAAAAATGGTAACCCTAGGTACCGGTGACGAGATAGAGTATGATAAACTTATTATTGCGTCAGGGACTAGCCCTCTTATTGAGGGATATCCTCTCAGAAACATCGAAGAGGCTGTAAAGTTAAGAGATATAATTAAGGATAAGGATAAAGTGGTTAAAATATACGGTGGACTTCAAGGATTATGGGCTGGAGAAGTACTATCGTCAAAGGGATTTAACGTAGAGGTCTTCACTGATCCTAGCACAGGATTTTACAGAGAGTACTTTGATGACGACATATGGAACTTTGCTCTTAAAATAGCTGAGCATAAGTTCAAGCTTACAGATAAGAGGCTTACAAAGTGTGATAACTCTCTCAAGATAATTTACGGTTATGAGAAGGCTAGGCTACCTACGCTTAATATAGAGCTTCCTCTTAGGGAGGGAATATTGACTGATAACCTCATGAGAGTGAACGAGAACGTGTACGCATTGGGTTCTGTGTCGCAACCGAAGGATGAAATATTTGGACACAGGTTTGTGCCTATCTCCGATTATGTAACAGCCGTCCAGGGAGTCATCGCAGCCCTATCCATGTTCGAAAGAAACGTAAGAGGTGTTCTACAGTCCTTTTCACTTAAAATAGGAAAAATATATCTCTTTTCTGCAGGATACACAAAGTCTAAAGCTGAAAGATATGGTATTAAGGTAGCAACCACTAGGCTAGCTGTTCCCCTAAAAGATGTGATAAGCGGGGATGGTAAAGTAAAAGTCTATGTAAAGGCTATAGGCGATAGGGAAAGAGGAAGACTCATAGGGGTACAGATCATAGGTCCATATGAGGCCCTTATTCTAGGTAGTTATGCTTACTCACTTATACTCTGGAGAAGTACCATAGATTCTTTTATGTCTCTCGTAAGTCCTTACATACCTGGAGAGATATTTAACATAAACCCTGTTCTAAAGTCTTTACATGCTCTATGGAGAAAAACTCTCGAATTTTAAGCATTTTCACTAAAAAAAGCCATTTTTCCTCCTTCATAGCTAGTATCCTCGTATCAGTTTCCTTGCATTTATCATACTTAAGTCCTCTGATGATAGCTACGGGGATGCCTTCAGCACCATTACCCTTTACGAGTTCCGCGGCTGCGGCTATTTCGTCTAGAAGAGCTATAAGCTTAGCTTTAAGTACATATCCCTCAAGGTCCTTTTTACCTCTATAATCTTTAAACGGGCATATACCTGCCGATCCTATAGCCATATCGACCTGTCCCTCTCTTAAAGGTCTTCCGTAAGTATCGGTTATCACCACTGAGACGTTCTTACCGGTAAGTTTCTCTACCTTCAATCTTATTTTTCTTGCAGAGAGATCGGGGTTCTCAGGTAGTAAGATAACTACGTCCGCGTCACCTCTTACGTTAGACCTATCTATCCCCGCATTAGCACACGTAAATCCCCACCTAGTCTTCACTATTAGGTGACCTTTCTCAGCTTTAATCACTTTTTTAGACTCTCTAAGTATCAACTCCACGAGTCTAGGATCCTTAGCTACCTTAGCTGCTACTCTCCTGGCTTCTTCATTGGGGGTAATCTCTTTAAGATCTATAATTCTACCCTCAGACTTAGAAACTATCTTCGATGAAACAACAATTATATCACCCTCCTCTATGCCTACTTTCTCCTTTAGAGCCGCTTCTACTATTTTCTCACCTATATCATCTCCTCTTCTTATCTTAGGTATTGTTTCTAGCCCATATATGGCTACTTTCACAGGCATATTTATAGAAACTTAAGAGTAAGATCTGGTTTTTTAATCCTTAATCCTATCTCTACTATGAGGTATGTTAGCTTTTCAACGATCTCTGAGTTTCTTAAAGAACCCCCATCTAGAGCTCTAAGATTAGGTATATCTTCAACAAGTTTCATTACTACTTTTTTAGCATTTTCTTCATTCCCACAGACCACAACATCTCCCTCAATATCTTCCTCTAACTCAATTAGCTTTGATGCAGGGATCGTGTGAAGAGCAGATACAATATAAGAATCAAGCTTATGAGCAATATATTCAGCTACAGATGTAGATAGGGTGCTGATTAACAGAGGTTTCCTATCTTCAAACTTTAACGGAACTATAGGGGATACCACTACCTTTCCTTTAACAGAATCCTTTATTAAGTCAATGATGTTATCTAGTCCTTTATAAGGTATCGTTAAAACTATCACTTCGGCTCCAGATGCCGCATCCTTATTTAACATAGGGTAAAGCTTTAGATCATAAAAGCCATAACGTGATAACATCTCCTTGACGTATTTAACAGCCAATTCAGCCTTTTCTTGGCGCCTCGATCCTATGTAAACTTCATGCTTTCTAATAAGCCATCGAGCAGCAAGTCCTTTGCCAAATTTACCAGTACCTCCCAATATGGCTATCTTCAAGTAAAGCCCTTAGAGATAAGTTAAAACCAAATCTCATAAAAGCTTAGTTAAGGTGGAAGGAAACTTTTTATTCTCTGCCTTGAATAAGCTATTTAGAAAGCCGGGTGGTGTAGCGGCCAAGCATGGTGGGCTCTGGACCCGCCGACCGGGGTTCGAATCCCCGCCCGGCTACCAAATCCTATGTTCTCCGTGAAATAACTATAGTATTATCACTTTCTGATTCAATACATTAAGATATAGTTTGGTAGCTTAAGTACCATAGCATGATAGATTTCTTGCGGAAAATTCTAGGAAAAGAGAAGACCTTAGCCCCTCTCACACTTTACTCGATTAACAGCATAGATAAGCTTAGGAACTTATTAGGTATGCCGGTTTATAGCGTTGAAGGAGAGGTTCTTGGGAGGATAAATAAGATAGTTGTAAGTAAAAGAGAGAGAAGAGCTAAACAGGTGTTTATTAAGGTAAAACATGGCATTGCTGAGGTAAAACCTGAGGACTTGCTTATAATAAAGGAAAGAGTTGTATATGTTGGTGATGAGGAACTACGTGACAAAAGGGACATGATAATTATAGGAAATAATAAGGAAGTGAATGGGAACCTAGGCCAAATAGATATAGACGAATTTATTAGATTCTTAAAGGGTTAGACTAGAGAAGAGAGATGAAGGTAGTTGTTACCGGTGGAGCAGGGTTCATAGGTAGCCATGTTGTTGAGAGATTACTAAGGGAAGAATACGAAGTGTCGGTGGTTGATAATCTTAGTAGCGGTAGCTTAGAAAATTTAAAAAACGTGAGAGGTGCTTCTCGTTTCAGTTTTTTTAAAGGTGATTTAAGGAACATAGGTGATGTTAAAGAGGCCTTTAAGAATACTACTACTGTTTTTCACTTAGCAGCTAATCCTGAGGTGAGACTTGGTGATCCCCTTGTTCATTATGAGAATAATATTCAAGCTACTTTTAATGTCTTAGAGCTTATGAGGAAACTGGATATAAAGGAGATAGTTTTCGCGTCCTCATCCACGGTGTATGGTGAAGCTAAGAGACTTCCCACACCTGAAAATTATGGGCCTCTTAAGCCTATATCTGTTTACGGAGCTTCCAAGCTTGCATGTGAAGCGTTAATATCTTCTTATACACATACATACGGTTTTAAAGGAATCATCTTAAGGTATGCTAACGTCGTAGGACCTAGACACGGTAGAGGAGTGGTTCATGATTTTGTGATCAAGCTTCTTAAAAACCCCAGGAAGCTTGAAATACTAGGGGATGGTACACAAAGAAAATCATATATATGGATAGAGGATGCCGTGAATGCCTCACTACTTGCATGGAAAAGATGTAACGAAGAGCTTTGCGTGTTTAACATAGGAAGCGAGGACTCGATAACTGTTAAAGAGATAGCTGACATAGTCGTAGAGGAGATGGGTCTTAAAAGTGTCGAGTATGCATTTACCGGTGGTGTAAAAGGAGGTAGAGGATGGATAGGCGATGTAAAGGTTATGCACCTTGATATAAGTAAGTTAATTTCCCTAGGGTTTAAGCCTAGGTATAGAAGCAGCGAGGCTGTTAGGCTAGCAGCACGCTACCATATTCAAATCTTCAAGCATTAAAGCTCAGTAATATCTTATGCTAAAGGACTTAAACTCGCCTTTATAAGGCTCCCATATAACCTCGACCCTCTCAACCCTAGCCATTCTAGGTCCCTTATGAGCCCATTTTATCACATCGTTAACCTTGTCTTCCGGTCCTTCCAGCACAGCTTCTACTCTGCCATCAGGCAAGTTTCTCACCCATCCTTTCACTCCTAAGGAGTCGGCTACTTCCTTCATAGTCGCTCTAAAAAAGACACCTTGAACCAAACCATATATGAGTAGTCTTGCCCTGACCATTTTCATGGTCTCACATCCAAGGACTTTAAATCAACGTTTTAATAGGTTATTCGTGTTATTACTTAAAAACTGTAAATCAGTAATAACGTTAGAGAAAGAAAGACCTGTGCTGAAGAACATGGACATACTTATTGAAGATGGAATCATAACGGAGATGGGAAGAAAAGATAAGAGCGGAGAAGTAATAGACTGTAGCAACCTGTTAATCATGCCCGCCTTAGTTAACTCCTTTGTTAAGTTAGAGAGTCCCGTAGAGGATCTACCTCCAGAGCTGGCCTTAAAGATGATAAAAATCTTTCTCATAGATTCTCTCGTCTCAGGAGTTACTACTCTATTGACTTCATTAACAAGGTTTAAAGAAAAGGTGAAAAGTGAGTCGGAAAAAATGGGGTTAAGGTTAATGCCTGTGACTTTGATTAATTTCAGTGATATTCTCAGTAACAGTTTAGATTTTCTAGATGAAAGTAGACTTAAAATTATAGACCTTGCCTTAACAAGAAGAGAGGTGTTTAAAGTAAAAAACACTACGGGTAACTTCCCTGTAGAGCTCTTATACAACAAGGGGCTATTAAACGAAAACACCGTCTTAGTATGTCCTGCATGGATAACCAGTAGAGAAATATCGTTGGTAATTGAGAGAGGAGCAAAGATAGTTATCTGTGCAAGTATCAGCGCTTACTCCGGGTTAGGAAGCTTTACGCCGGTTCGGGATATGATGTACGAAGGAGCGACTATAGGACTTGGAACCTATGATCCCCGAGTGAACATGAATATGTTTGAAGAAACTAGATTTTCCTTAATGTGTTATAGGCATAATTACTATGATATGTCACTAGGGGAGATTGATTTCCTTAGGCTGGCTTCTCACGGGGGATTTAAGATACTTGGTATTAACGCGGGTACGGTAAGGGAAGGAAGGAGCGCTGACCTTATAGGTGTTAGCTTAGAAAAGGCTCTTTTAGATTACAGATACATAGTTAATAACTTTAGGGAGACAATAAGCTTAGCGATAGCAAATGGTGAGATAATACTAAAGAGTATTGATGATATCATTTTAGAAAAAAAGAGATTAATGAAAGAGATAAATGAGAAGATATATTTAATAAATTCATCCTAAAAGTATTACTTAGAGCTATGAGGAAGATATTCTTAGTATTTCTTTTATTGTTAACGTTAACCACGATTATAGAAGCATCTTATAGGGAAAAAGGAAGCGTAATTGTTATCATAGTTGAGAGAGAAATAGACGTAGGCGCAGTTAGGTTAATTACTCACGGGATAGAAAGAGGTGAGGAGAAAGAGGCTAATCTCGTAATAATAAAGCTTAACACGTTCGGAGGTTATCTTAAATCGTTAGATGAGATTGTCAACGCGATTATTAACTCCAAGTTAAAGACCATAGCTTGGATTCCTCCTGGAGGCAAGGCTGTGTCAGCCGGTGCTTTCATAGCTTTAGCATGTGACTCAGTGTATATGGGTGAAGGAGGTGTTATAGGAGCGGCTGAGCCCAGACCTAAGGATACTAAGATACTTAAGTTCTCAGCTGCGTGGATTAGGAGCCTTGCAAGCTCTAAGTGGGGGACTAATGATCCAAGAGTTGAAATCGCTGAAAAGTTCGTGACAGAGAATAAGGCTTTATCAGCTGTGGAAGCATTTAACTTGGAACTTATTGATGGTTTAGTAAATGATTTAGACGAATTACTGCGTAGAGAAGGTTTGTCGAACGCTGAAATAACATACATAAAAGAGGGGGTTTTGGAGGAGATTTTATCTCTACTAGGAAATCCGTTTGTGATTTCTTTGCTTACATTAATAGGTATGATAATGTTACTAGCAGAGTTAGCTGCAGCCGGTTTCCAAGGTTTAGGCATAATAGGCATACTTCTCTTAATCATAGGGTTTTACGGAGCAGGGTTAATAGGATTGGACTTGTTAGCTCTCTCGCTAATAGTTGCAGGAGGAATATTCCTTGCAGTAGAGATGGTTAAAGCCGGGTTGCAAGGATTTGGGTTCATAGGCGTGGCCTTGGTTTTAGTAGCTCTTCTTATATACTTTAGAGCTCAACCCTACATAGAACTAACAATAAACATGGTCTATTTAATTCCTCCTCTAATCACATTTCTGGCACTAGCGCTTTACATAGCTTATCAAGCTGCTAGAGCTGTTGAAATAAAAGTTAAGCGTGTTGAGGAAGAGCTTATAGGAAAGATAGGTTTAGCCAGAACTCTAATAGAAGAAAACAGAAAGGGAGTAGTGTACGTTATGGGAGAGGAGTGGAGTGCTGTAAGTGCTAAAGGAAGAATAAATTCGGGAACAAGGATCAGAGTGGTGGGTATAAAGGGTTTAACACTGGTGGTTAAGCCGGAAAGCTAATAGGAGATTATGTATAAAATAATATTATGTTTGAGGAATTACTTCATCAATCACCTCAATTGATGCAGTTCTTACCTGGAATAGGGCTGGGGCTTGCACTCCTCTATACGTTTTTTATAGTTATACTCGTAGCCATAATTTCAGCCTCAATAAAGATAGTTCCGCAATTCGAGAGAGTGGTTGTACTTAGACTGGGTAAGGTTGTGGGCACCAAAGGACCTGGAATAATATTCCTAATACCTTACATAGACAAGGGTATTAGAGTAGACTTAAGGGAGAGATTCTTAGAAGTTACCCGCCAGACATGCATAACTAAGGATAACGCACCTGTAGACGTTGATTTCTTAATATACTTTAAGGTAGTTGACCCTGAGAGATCAGTTATAGCCGTTAAGAACTTTGAATCCTCAGCCGTAGGAATAGCTACTACCACGTTAAGAGCTGTTATAGGTGATATAGACTTAGATGAGGTGCTAGCTCGAAGGGAGTATATTAATAAGGTACTTAGGTCTAAGTTGGACGAAGTAACGGAAAGATGGGGTGTTAAAGTTACAGCCGTTGAGATTAGAGAGATACTACCTCCGAAGGAAGTTCAAGAGGCTATGATAAGGCAGATAAGCGCGGAGAGATCGAGAAGGGCTATGATACTTGAGGCAGAGGGAAAGAGGGAGTCAGTGATAAAGGTTGCCGAAGGCGAAAAGCAGGCAGCCATACTTAAGGCTGAGGGGGAAAGAGCGGCTGCCATGCTTAGAGCAGAGGGTGTAGCGAGGGCTTTAGCTACTTTAAATGAGACCGCGAGTAAACTCGATTCTAAAACTGTACTACTTCAGTATTTAGAGGCGTGGAAGGACATAGCATCATCTTCCTCTACCAAGATAGTATTTCCAGTAGAGATCTTAAACATGTTCAGACCTTTCATGGATATACTTAGAGGAGAAGAAAGTAAGTAACTTTTCCTTCTATAGCCTCAATAGCTTTACTCCCATTCTTCTTCCTCTTCCTCCTCTTCTTCCTCCCAGTCCTCTAACCACTCTTCTTCTTCCTCATCAAAAAGCTCTTCCTCCTCCTCTTCTTCCTCTATCCTTAGCGGCAAGGAGCCCACCCTGCGAGAATACCGCTTTAAAAAGTTATTTATATACTTATCTTGTGATTTTAAGGTTATTTTTTATTTATTACGTTGATAAGGTTATGTTTAAAAGAATACATATATACCCTTTAATTAATTAAGTTGAGGATTCATTCTTTAAAAGATATTATGAAGCATAAAGTATTGATAGCATTTGAGACGTTCGATGAGGATAAAAAGATAATTGAAAGCGAGCTAAGTGAGGTAGCTGAGATAATATATGTTAAAAACCGAAGAGATGTTAAGAGGGAAATTAAGGACTGTGAAGTCGTTATCTGTAGCTGGCTTTCTGAGAGCGAAATAGCTATGGCAAATAAGCTTAGGTTCGTCCAAACTGTGATGGCAGGTGTTGATAGATTCAATTTTAAGCTTCTTAAAGAAAAGGGGATAATGCTTTCAAGCGGTAAAGGCTGTAACGCTATACCAGTTGCAGAGCACGCTATGGCACTTATATTAGCTTTATCGAAGAGAATAGTTGAATATGATAAGGAGATAAAGGAAGGGAGATGGGTAGGTTATACCTTTGAAACTATGTTAGATGATCTATGGGGAAAAACGCTGGTTATACTCGGTTATGGGAACATAGGTAGGGAGCTTGCGAGAATAGCTAAACCATTTGGTATGAAAATAATAGGTATTAAGAGAAGTGAGCCTTCAGTTCCTTATGATGAATATGCTGATTTATTGGTTAGCTTTGAAAACATTGAAAAGGTGTTACCTGAGGCAGATTTCCTTGTAATATTAACTCCCCTTACTCAAGAAACCAAGGGCATGATAGATGAGAGCAAGTTAAAGCTGTTAAAAAGAAGTGCATTTCTAATAAACTTAGGAAGAGGGAGTGTGATAGATGAACGTTCTCTATATAAGGCTTTAAAAGAGAGATGGATAAGAGGAGCTGGATTAGATGTCTGGTGGGCTTATCCTCCTGATCCTTATACGCCCTCTAAGTTAGGAATTCATCTTCTTGAGAATGTAGTAGCTACCCCTCACAAAGGAGGTTGGACGCAGGAAGCTAGAAGAAGATGTATTAAATTCGCAGTAAAAAATGTAAGAAGATTTCTTATGGGCGAGACTCCTCTTAACATCGTGGATTATAATAGGGGTTACTGAGATGATAACGGCTGATGATCGAGAGAGGGATTCTAAGGTTATAGAGCAACTTAGGCTTCTGGGTGTGAAGGTTATAATAGATAGACTAGACATAGGGGATTATATAATAAACAGAGATATAGGTATTGAACGTAAGACGGTAAATGATCTTATAAATTCGGTAATAGATAAGCGCGTTTTTGAGCAAGCTAAGTATCTTTCTTCAAGCTTTGAGAGGTCTTATATAATCATTGAAGGAGATCTAGACTATGTGCTTAGGTATAGAAAAGTTGATTTAAGGCAAATATATGGTGCATTAGCTTCTTTAGTTGATATAGGTACTTCCTTAATGTTTACTAGGAACCCCCATCAGACAGCTATCTTCCTTTATATACTTAACCGGAGAACAGAGAAGAAAGCTAGGAGATATCTTCCTCCTTCTAAGATAAAGGTCTTAAGAGCAAGTAAGAGTCTGCCAGTTACACAGCTTAACCTAATAGCTTCGTTACCGGGTATAAGTGTTGAATTAGCTGAGAAAATACTTAAACACTTTAAAACCCCTAGAAGGTTTTTTAAAGCAACATCTTCTGAAATGAAGTGTATAGAGGGACTCGGAGACAAGAGGGTGAGAAGGATAATAGAAGTGTTAGATACGATGTTTCAACCAACCATAGATGAGCAACTTAATGAGGGGGATTTATAATCCGGTCATAAAACCTTATAAGCAGATTATAGGGAATAAAGTGAGGAGGGATAAATTTGGTAACAAAAGAGGATGTCATTAAAGCTTTAAAAAAGGTCTATGACCCTGAGATACCTGTTAATATAGTTGACTTAGGACTCATTTATGGTATAGAGATTAAAGATAATAGTGTAAACATAAAGATGACAATGACAGCGCCTGGATGTCCCTTAGGATTCTTACTAGTTGACATGGTAAAGGAGGCTGTGAAAGAGGAGATCCCTAGCGTTAAGGAGGTTAACGTTAAACTTGTGTGGGATCCTCCTTGGACACCGGAGAGAATGTCTGAGGAAGCTAAGAGGTTACTAGGATTTAAATGACAGGGGAATACGTGTATCTTCCCAGTGATGACACGTTTCTGTTGCTTAAGTTTCTAAGCAACATAGGGGCAGCTGATTTTTCATGCGAGATAGGATCTGGCTCAGGTATAGTAACGGAGACTCTAGCAAATATTTCTCAGAGAGTCTTAGCTGTTGATATCAGTCCTAAGGCGTGTAAAGTATCATGGGAAAAAGTGAGAAAAAGGCCTAACGTTGACGTAATTTGCTGTGACTCTCTTTCAGCTATAAGGGAGGATAAGCTCTTTAGTCTTATAGTGACGAATCCTCCCTATCTTCCCTTCAAGGACGAATCTCGTCTGTGGTCAGGAGGTGAAGGAGGCATAGAGGTTGCACAGAAATTTACGTTTGACGCCTTAAGGAGGTTGAAGGAGGGGGGAAGAATGGCTATAGTATTATCTTCTCTCTCCAACGTTAAAGGCTATATGAATAGCTTGAGTGAGAGAGGCGTGAAGGTGAACACAGTTATTAAGGAGGGAGTTGGACTTTTTGAAGAATTATATATAATAGAGATAAGAATGGAGAAGAAATATGTCTGAGGTGACGGAAATAAAGCCAAGGTTCTATTTTGTGGCTACGGGAAAGGGTATAAGTAAGGTATCACCACTTAATGCACTGGATAATGCTCTCAGGGATGCTGGCATAGCTCACTTAAACATAGTTAAGGTTACCTCAATACTGCCGGCTGAAATAGAGGAGAGAAACGACATATCTTTAGAGCCGGGAAGCATAGCTTTCGCAGTGTTGGCTCAGGAGTTAGGAAAAGGAGGAGAGATTATAAGCGCTGGAATAGCATGGGCCCACGGTAAGCCTTATGGGTATATAATGGAAGCTCATGGGAAGAGGGGAGCTGAAGAGATTAGGGCTAATTTAGAGAGAATGATAAAGGAGGTGGCCAGCTTCTCAGGTCTTAAGCTTAATGAACCAAGGTTTAGGATTGAGCAGCTTAAGGTTCCAAAGGATTTTTATGGAGCTGTAATAGCAGCTCTCGTGTTTAAAACTTAGGTGAGAAAGCAATGAAGAGGCATACTCTTAGAGTGGGATTTAGCTTTGGTTTAACCTCAGGCGTGATAACGACTCTTGGACTTATGATAGGGCTCTATTCAGGTACACACTCTAGGCTTGCAGTTATAGCCGGTATTTTAACAATAGCTTTAGCTGATTCACTCTCTGACGCTGCCGGCATACATCTCTCCGAGGAATCAGAGAACGTGCATTCGAAAAGGGAGATATGGGAATCCACGTTGTTTACCTTCGTGTTTAAGGCTCTTTTTACTTCCACCTTTATATTCCCTATATTATTCTTAGAAATATCTGTTGCTTTAGTGGTCAGTGTTGTGTGGGGGCTTTTCCTGGTATCGTTATTTAGCTATAAGCTAGCTAAAGAGAGAGGAGAGAACCCATTATACGTGATAGGAGAACATGTGATAGTTACACTAGTAGTAGTTATAATTACTCATTATATAGGAACAATAATAAATTTATACCTAGGATAAGGTTTAATTCTCTATCTTTCTTTAGTAAGCCTGGCTATAAAAAACCCTATTGTACCGTGAAGATGCGGGAAAAGTCTTCTTACATGCTCTGCACATTTAAACCCTCTATAACCTTTCTTACCCATTCTTATACCTCTAGGGTCCAGCATTATACCTTTTAGCTCTTTTTCGAAGTGTTTTTCCCCTTCTACTTCAGAGTAGGAACATGTTGAAAAAACTAAGGTACCTCCTTTCTTAAGTAAGTTTATTCCATTGAGTAACATAGAGTGCTGTATTTCATAGTACTTCTCGAGATCGGGCTTCCTCCACAACGCTAGTCTTAATGCAGGGTCCTGTCTGATGGCCCCACTGTTTGTGCAGGGTGCATCTATAATTACCTTGTCATATTTTCCTCTGAGAAATTCTCTAGTAGCATCTCCTATAACTATGTTGACGTTCTTTACCATTAATCTATTAAGAAGAACTCTCATACTTCTAACTCTTTTACTAGATATGTCAATAGCTATTACTGTCCCTCTATTACCTCTTAGCTGTTGTAACAGCGAGGTCTTTACGCCTGGAGCAGCGGCCATATCCAGAATTTCCTCATCGTCCTGGGGATCAAGAGCCCCAACGACTACCACGCTACCCTTATCTTGAAATATTATATCTCCTTTTTTAAAAGCTTTAAATTCATCTATTTGTATGGTAATGTCTCCTAAATCAAGTAGAAAGGAGTAGTCCTTATCTATTCTAGGTTTAATACCCTTTTTTGAGAGATTCTTTAATACTTTTTCAACCTCTGTTTTAAGGGTATTAACTCTAATCCATACTTTATGTTTCATTTCAGATTTAAGGATGTTAATGGTCTCTTCTTGTCCTAGAAACTTAAGGAGAGACTTAACTATCCACCTAGGTGTAGAGTATTTAGTTGAAAGTTTATCTGCTAAGGTAAGTGAGTTCACGACATTGCTTAGGTTAATGAGCTCTCCTTCGCTGAGCATGTTTAATAGCTTATCTCCTAACAGTCCTCCTCTCACACTCCTCATATCGCCTAGATCCGCTATACCCTCCTTTAAAAGTGCGTAAGCCACCCTAAATGCACATTTCCTTCTTAGAGGAATGTCCTCTTTTCTCCGGAGTTTTAGTAGAAGATCTGCTTCTGCAAATCTCCTTAACGCTAATGTAGTAAGCATATAGGCATCGGATACCCCGGAATGAGGCCTAAGCCTGTTTAAAGCCTCCTTAAACGCGGTATCTAACGAGAGCTTTCTTCTCTCTATTATCTCAAGTACAAGGGATGCAAGCCTGAATGAGGTAGGGGAAAGACGCATGTGAAGTTATCTATAAGAGATACTTAGGGCTTACCTTCTTCTTAAAGCTTTTTTTACATTTATTACAGAAGAGGTTAAATCCCCTCTTTTTAAGAGGGGTCATACAATAAGGACAGTTAGAAAATATCACTCCAAACTCCCTGCCTTTTATCGAGAGCTCAAGCGGTAACGTCCTGGATTCCATTACCCATGCCCTCACTACATCTCCGTAGCCTATGACCTCGTAGAGGGATTTGACGTAGGAGCTACTAACGTTATTTACGTGAAGAATTCCGCTCAATGGTTTTAGTAAAGGTTTGTTCCTGTTCTCGACGTATATGACGTCTAGAAATGCTATAGGGTCTCGTATAGTAACAACCCTTCCATAAACCACCTCATTAACCTCAGGTAAATAAAGTCGCTTTAATGGTTCCACTTTTATAATACGTTTATTTATATCAGCTATGATTTTACCTAAGATCTTTGATATTATATCTCCGTTCATCAGATACGTGTTATCACCGGCGAAAAACTCCTCTATGACAGCTATGGTTTCCCCTGGAATCGTTAGCTTCTCAGACTTACCTTCCCTACCCTTTTCTCCCAACACGTAACACCTTACTAACTCTTATAACTGCCACTCTAACCTCATGTCTTAACTTATAATGGAACTCATATATCTTAGGCAGTAATATCGTTTCCTCAAATAGAACATTGACAGTACCTCCCTTTGATTTTACCCATTTTATGATGTAGTTTTTTGTCTCAGATTTATGAATACTATAAATGACTTTAGCAAGATTCATGGAAGCAGAAAGTACCTCTAAGTCGGCACCTTTTCTCTTAACACCAAACGGTGGATTTTGAACTGCCACGTCAAATCTTCTTGAGAGGTTAAATCTTCTCACATCAGAGCATACAACATCTACCACATTTTCCAAACCCAGTCTTTTAGCCTGTTCCCATGATATTTCAATAGCTTTCTTATCTATGTCGACCATTAGAACCTGGTTAGCGCCTAAAATGGCAGCAGCTAATCCTAGCCTTCCCGTTCCAGAACACACGTCAATTATTCTTCTCCCATAAATATCGTTAAACGTGAAAGCTGCTATCCAAATCAGTCTTGAGACAAGGTGAGGAGGTGAGACATACTGTTCTAACTCTACCTTAGGATGTGAAAAACTCGGTATTGACTCTATTATTCTCTCTAAATCTCTTTTCCGTAACCCTCTCTCCACTAAATGTTAACCCTATATCTTAGTATAGCGGCTACCCCTCCAAAGGTTCTTAGCAGCTCTTTACCCTCGCTAGTTGAGGTAGATATAAGGTATATCTTAGCTCCTATCTTCTCGGCTCTATTGGCAAGCTCATCAGTTAAGCTCTTAGCTTCTAATACTTCAGCATCTCCTTTACATCTAGGACATCTTACATCATCTAGACCTCTGACAATTAAACGACCTTCATACCCGCAGGAGAGGCATCTGATTTTTACGAAGTACCTATCTAACTTTTCAGAGAGAAGAAGCTTATCTACAACACCTAACTCAAGGCCTTTAAGCACTTCCTCTATACCGTAAAGGGCTAGCCCTGTGTCACGTGAGATGTTATAGAGAAACTCGTTCATAAGCTCCTTCTCTCTAATATATTGGACGTCTCTAAACACCTCCTTTGCTCTCTCTGCGAGCTCATAGATGCCTGCCTCACCGCTGTAACCTATGTCAACGACCTTTAACACCTTTCGTTTAAGCGTGTAATGTAGGTAGTCGCCCTCTACGAACTCGTACTTAGAGGGGCCTGGCCCACCTACAACTATACCTCTAAGGTCTGAGATGTTCAGAAATATCTTATTAGCGTGCTCCCCAATTCTCTTGTAAAACTCGTGAGCAAGTTGCTCTATTATTCTCTCGAATCTTCTAGCTGACTGGCCACCGGCTCTGTGCTTACCAGGTATACCTGAGGTTATCTCCTCCACCACTTCTAAGTTTCTTCCTCTTAAAATAGCGAAGGCGGCCTCGCTTCGATCCATTACTATAAGACCGTATGTGTCCTTAACTCTCACCATGTCCTCCAATATCTCGGTGTAAAACCTGGAGTCACATCTATAAAGCCATGTTCTAAGCTTTTGAGGGGGCTCTATTAGATGTACGACCATTTTCTCATCCCCTGGAGCATCCCCCGCTACATACCCGGCGAAGATGACAAGACCGTTGGGTGGTGTTTGCTTAAACAGCTTTAATCTCTGCATTATAACAGTTAAGGCATCGAGCACATGGTGTCGTGTCGTCCTGTCCTTTATGTTGGTGGCCGTGGAGTATTCTTGTCTGAGGACATTAGTAACGTCACCTATAGGCCTGCCGGCTGGTATATAGAGTGAGATAAGCTCAGTCCCTCTTCCCTTCATCGATTTAAGAGATTCGATCATCTTTTCAAGCTTATAACGCTTTAGATCACTACTCATACCAATTAAACACCTAAGGGTGTTTCACCATTATCCCTGCTTGTTTAAGGATTTCAGTTCTCATACGTAAAGTCTATTTATAAACTTAAATTCTGAAAAATAGTTACCTCATAAGGGGGATTAAATGAGTGGAAAAAGCTTCTTTGCCCATCCAACAGCTGTCATCGAGGAGGGAGCTATTATAGGTGATGGGACTAGGATATGGCATTTTGCGCATGTGAGAAGTGGAGCTAAGATAGGTAAAGACTGTAACATAGGTAAGGATGTTTACATAGATACTGATGCTGTAGTAGGGGATAGAGTGAAGATACAGAACGGTGTTTCTATATACAGGGGTGTAAGGATAGAGGATGAGGCTTTCATAGGTCCTTATGCTGTCTTCACAAACGACCTATATCCAAGGTCGTTTAACGAGGAGTGGGAGATAGTTCCTACATTAGTTAAGAGAGGAGCCTCTATAGGGGCTAACTCTACTATAGTCTGCGGGATCACAATAGGTAAGTACGCTATGGTAGCCGCAGGCGCTGTGGTGACCAAGAATGTGCCGGATCATGGGCTCGTAATGGGGTGTCCAGCTAGACTTAGAGGTTTCGTATGTTACTGTGGAAGGCCTTTAAAGGACGAGAACATCGTGTCCTTAAAGGAGAGTGAAGTTGTGTATAGGTGTGCTGTATGTGGGAAAGAGGTTAAAATAAATAAAAATGACTATGAGAGGATGGTTAGGGAAAGAGATCTAGCTTAGAAGTAGGCCTCCTCCGTCTTAGCATTAAATAGATGTGATTTAACTATGTCGAAGGTAAATTTCACCTTGGTACCTTCCTTAATTTGAGTTCCGTAAGGCGCTATGGCTCTTATTTTCATGTTATCTAAGTTAAGGTGTACTATGTAATCCCTGCCTAAGGGCTCTATAACGTATACCTCAGCCTCATACTCTCCCTCACCCAGCTTAATGTCGTCAGGCCTTATCCCGAATATCACTTCTCCCTTAGCGTTTCGCTCCTTTAATACCTTGGAGAGGCTCTCAGGCAGGGGCACCTTTATGGTTCCTAAGTCAACTTCATACAAGTTTCCCTTCTCTATTAAGCTACCCTCAAGAAAGTTCATGGGAGGACTTCCTATGAAGCCGGCAACGAACAGGTTTCTTGGTTTGAAGTAGAGCTCGTCTGGTGGCCCATACTGCTGTAGTCTTCCCATGTTAAGCACAGCTATCCTGTCCGCCATCGTCATGGCCTCCACCTGATCGTGAGTAACGTATATAGTCGTTATACCTAGCTCTTTCTGCATTCTCTTGAGCTCAGCCCTCATCACTATTCTGAGCTTAGCGTCGAGGTTACTTAGAGGCTCGTCCATTAAGAATAGTTGGGGTTCCTTAGCCAATGCCCTGGCAAGTGCCACTCTCTGCTGCTGACCACCGCTTAGCTGAGCGGGCTTTCTACTTAGCAACTCGCCTATGTTAAGAAGCTTAGCTACTTCTTTTACTTTCTTATCTATTTCTCTCCTAGATACCTTCTTAAGTTTTAGGGGGAACGCTATGTTATCATATACACTCATGTGAGGGTACAGCGCATAGCTTTGAAAGACCATGCCTATGTTCCTGTCCTTTGGAGGTAGGTCGTTAACTATCTCCTCATCAAAGTATATATAGCCCTTCGTGGGCTTGTAGATCCCAGCTATCATTAGGAGAGTGGTCGTCTTCCCACATCCTGAAGGACCTAACAGAGCCACAAATTCCTTGTCCTTGATCTCTAGGTTCAGCTCGTCTACCGCTTTAACTTTACCAAAGTACTTTGACAGGTTCTCAAGTTTAACCCTAACCATGATAACACCTAGGTTTGCTGATATAAATATTAGAGCTCAAAGCTTAAAAATTTCACTGGAAAAGTTCAGTCCATAATCAAGTTGAGTATCGAGAGGGAAATAGGCAGAGCTTCCTCCGTTCTAACAGTATATGTTCCTTGACTAGGTATAAAGTTAATAACTAGGTCGAAAAGAGAGAAGAGATCTACTCCCTCATTTCTAGCTATCTCAAATAAGCCTTTTCTTGATCCGAAAGCCACTAAGACACCTTTTTTCCCTGCCGACTTCCTGGCTATAGAGTCCTTAAGCATGTTGATAGGTTCTCCATAAAAGGAAGTGGCAATCCTCAGGTATCTCTCATATTTCTTAGCTAAGCTATCTAGGCTCTTAACGATGCTTACTTTAAAACCCCAGTAGTAAGGGACTATTGACTCATCAGTGATCCTCGCTTCTCCCCTAGATAGCTTAATTATTACCTTACTCCCCACAGCCTTATCGCCTTTAACAGCGATAGGAGTTTCTAACCCAGCATCTATGAGAAGTGTATCTCCCTTTCTCTTCAAGACAATTCCTTCCCTGTACTCACATACAAAGCCTTTTCCGTTAGCATCTGGGTGATGGGGGGTCCTTAAAGGAGGTAAAACACCTACATACCTTAATGTTCTCTTTAAAGGGATAGTCCTCTTACGTAAGTACTGAGGAACATTCACGTAGTTCAATACGTCTCTTATGAAGTAGGCATTCCTCTCCTCACCGTCAAGAAATACAGATATCTCTTCTATTCTAAAAATGGCTGCTATCCTCGCTAAGAAACCAACTTTATAGGTTTTAATAGGCTCCTTATCATCTATAAAAAGAGAGGAGGGAATAGCTATCGCTCTACGTATTCTAGGTTTTAAAGGTATCTTCCTACCAGTACTCTTCATTTATCTTTTCTTCTTACCTCGCTTTTTCTCCTCTTTTCCGCTTTCCTTAGAGGCTCCGCCTGTTTTCTTCTCTACGTCGAAAAATATTGATGTCCTCTGCCTACCACCCATGTATAGACCCCGTTTTCGAAATAGGAATCAATGGCTTTTATTCGTTACGAGCCCTCCAGTAAGCCATCTTACCCTTCTTTATCTCCTCTATTCTTCCCTCTTTCATCAACATCTTAAGTATGTAAAATACCTGAGAGTGTGTTAACCCCATTTCCCTCATTATAGAGGATGTAGGAACCTCAACTTTAGATCTTAGAAGGTATCTATAGATAAGCTCTTTCCTTTCAACAATTTTTTGCGTAATCTTTCTAGGCATACTTAAAGACCTCAGGCTAGCTGATTTTAAACATTTATCTTTAAAACGTTTTTAGTAAAAAATTATTTGCTTTATCGTTCACCTATTATTTTAGCTAGCATTGGGTACATCTCAAGAGCCTGCTCCCTGGCTAGCAATGTGTAGTACTGAACTAGTATGCCTACCATTAACAGTATGCCTATGCCTGATCCTAGAGCTCCAACTATGTCACTTACGACGCCTATAATGCCTACTAGTAAACCGCTTATGATCGTTAAAGGCCACACATATCTCTTAAACACGGCGGTTAACACCTTCTTAGATTTCCTGAACCCGGGAACTTGGAGCTCCGACTTAACTAGCTGCTCAGCTTGCGACTCCGGGTCCATTCCTGAAGTCATTACCCATGCCACGGCGAAGAGGACTGAGAGTAAGATAAACGTCGCAGCAGAGGTTAACGTTCTTAATGGGTCAGCCATAGCAACCGTTAGGCTTCTCGGAGGATAAATGTAATATACGAGGCCACCTATAGGTTGATACGTCCCTCCAGTGTAGTTATACATGGCTATCATGTTTAACCAGGGATTAGTGTTACCTGGGTTTATCCTGGGCCAGAGAGATTGAGTGAATATTATTAAGTCAGCGTAAAGTGCGGAAACAAGTATTACAGGGAGGTTTGACACGTAAAGGAACTTTAAAGGTATCCTCGACCTGTAGCTGCCGTACTTTGTGGCTACTACCGGTATTTCCACTCTTATGCTCTCGAGAACCGTTAGGAGAAGCACGAAGCCTATCATGGCTATGAACCCTATTAGGTCTGGGTAGCCTGATGCTCTCATTATAGATCTACTTAGCAAGGTTCCGTTCCCTGTAGCAAAGTATTGGAAGGAGGCATGGATTACTGAAGGGATTACTCCAACCATTAAACCATCTCCTAGAGGTATGGGTGCTAGCATCTCCCAGAATATCTGCTGGGCAACTCCTGCTGCTATGAAAAGGCTTATGGCACTCCCAAACCCCCATCCTCTTTGCAGCATCTCATCCATCAGAAGTATTATTATGCTCACTATCATTAGCTGGGCAAATATTAGAGTTGCCTGATAAGAGGTTAGTCTACCGTATGCTCCTCCAAATATGTACGCTGAGGCCTCGAACGCGGCGAAGAGAATGGCTAATATCTTCTGTGTCCCCGTGAACAACGCTCTTCCTTCCTTAGTGGTTACGTCTATAGGTATTATCTTGCTACCTACTAAGAGCTGCCATATTATGCCAGCTGTCACTATAGGCCCTATTCCCAGCTCCATCAGCGTTCCTCTTTTCGAAGCCATCACCACTTGGAAGAAGAGAAGGGGCTGAAACTGGCTACCGCTCCACTCTATCCCATAGAGTGGTATCTGTGACATAACGAAGTAGAGCACTAACACTATTCCTGTCCAGAACAGCCTCTCTCTGACACTTAACTTACGTTTGGGACGAGGTACCTCGGGTAGAAGCCTAAATATTGGTGAGAGTATCTCATACATTCCCATTATCCTTCACCGGGAATGACAACTTTTCCCCCTGCCTCCTTGACCTTACTTAGAGCTCTTTCAGTTGCCTCTAATGTATAAATGAGGAGGGGGCGTGTAACCCTACCCTCGCCCCCAAGCTTATTATATCCAAGCTTAGTAACGTCTATATTAATCATGTCTCCTTCTTTCACAGCAATACCCTTCTCTAAAAGCTCCTCAGCCATTTCATCGAGGACACCGACGTTAATCATCTTTCTTTGAGGCGTTATGGATGGATGCCTGGTGAAGCCCTTGCTCCCATACCAATCGGGTGCATACTTTACGGTCCATGTCCACTTATGCTTATGGTAACCCACTTTACCCCTACCAGCCTTCCTACCTCTTCTCCTATGCTGCCCGACCCTTCCCCATCCATGAGTGCGAGAACCGCGCATGTACCTACTCTTTTTCTCCCTCCTAACGACCATTTCCTCAGCACCAAACTGTTGTTTTACTTAACCTAAGTCATAGATAAACCTTAAGTCTTAGTTGAAAATAACTAAGTCTAAGTAAAACTTTCAGCATCTCTTAGTTGAATATCGGTAAGGGATTATAGCGCTTAACCAAGAGATATTTAACTCTTATTATCTAGTTAGTTGCAGAAAAGGTATGAGGGTATCTAAAATAGCATGCTCGCTCATCATAACGTATCTCCTTATGGTAAATCCAGTATACTCTAGGGTACGTTACGTTAAGATAGTTCCGGAGAAGCCTTTTCGAGGCGATGTGGTTAAGATAGTGGTTAATGCCTCTCCCGGTGAGAGAGTTAAGATAAGTATTTCCTTTGAAAAAATCATTAATGTCTCAAATGGCATGTGTGAATACAAAGTTTATGGTGTTAAAGTACCGCTATTGCCTAATAAATTCACGGTGACTGGTATAGGGGTTAGGAACCTATATGTGTCCGCAAGGATATTTTTATTTTTCTGGGTAACTAAGGGCAGTAAGGGTATTAACGGCGTAGCTAGGGTATCCCATGCTAACGTACTTCCAGGCACATATGATGTCGTTATTCATGGAGAGGCGATTGAAAACTCCACTACTGTAAAAATAATTACAGAGGCCTCCACAGTGCTAACGGCTGATGAAAATGGTTACCTTGAATACAGTTACGACACGGACATTATACCTCCCGGTAAGTTTGTTGTTAAGGTGGGAGATATTGTTAAGAACGTGACCCTGTACAAACCTCTATTTGGTTTAAAGGATTGAGAGCCAGTTGTTGAGATATAACGCTTATATTATTCTCTGTCTCCATCAGGACCCATTAAAGTTAAAAAAAGTGTTAGTAATAACCTCATCTAAGTGAGCATGCGGCTTTTACCATATTTTTAAGTTTAGCTATTATAGCTTCATAGGTCATTTTCTCGTTGGATAACCCTTTTAATGCTCCGAAGCCACAGTCAGGAGATATCAAATCTAGTTTACCCCTGTTACCTCATATACTTTCTTAAGCATATCTCCTTTACATCCTCTACATCTAAAGATTTTGAGCTTACAACGCCTGGTGCAATGACCTTATCTCCATCCTCGAGGGCGTTTTTATTTATTATTTCTAAGTTTTGGGTGTATCGTGAAACTCTAAGTTAAGAAATCTAATTACATCAGACTCAGTAAGTATGTTGAAAAGCTTATCAGATATGCACCCGCATACGTGAGTACCATTATAACCAGCTATCCCTGACAGAAGCTTGTTAAAGACTTCAAGTATATTGTCCTCTAAGTAAAACAGTATCTTTCTCCGTCCCACGATCATGCCTAGCACGAGTTCATCGATGCAGATAACTGTATAACCTTAAGCCATAGGATTATGTTCCTAAGATAGGGCACTATATGATCAATTAACATGTCTCTC
>Ga0190367_1000628_pt1 | contig 24360 bp, 22 predicted proteins | sample 4872181011_MG_FD_171838 | JGI IMG/M metagenome (GOLD analysis project Ga0190367, IMG submission 171838) | Hydrothermal vent microbial mat bacterial communities from Southern Trench, Guaymas Basin, Mexico - 4872-18-10-11_MG | ecosystem: Environmental > Aquatic > Marine > Hydrothermal vents >...
AGATTCCAGAAGAGCTTAGGAGAGAGGATCTCAACCTCCCCGAGCTCTCCGAGCTTGACGTGGTCAGACACTTCACAAGGCTGAGCGAGATGAACTACTCGATAACGACTGGAATGTATCCGCTTGGGAGCTGCACGATGAAATATAATCCCGTGTTGAATGAGGAGGTCGCGTCGAGCCCGAAGGTTCTCGATGTCCATCCACTCCAACCAGCGGAGACGGTTCAAGGATGCCTAAAACTCCTCTATGACTTGGAGCAGTTATTGAAGAGGCTCACTGGGATGGATAGGTTTTCATTCCAACCCTCGGCGGGGGCTCATGGAGAGTTCCTCGGATGCCTGATCATACGAGAATATCATAGGTCGAAGGGAAGGGATAGAAGGGTTATGATCGTGCCGGACTCCGCCCATGGAACAAATCCTGCGAGCGCGGCCATGGCCGGATTCGAGGTGAGGGTTGTCAAGAGTAATGAGTATGGATGCGTCGACGTGGAGGAGCTTGAGAAGATGGTCGATGAAGATGTGGCCGGGATAATGCTCACAAACCCCAACACCCTAGGAATCTTCGAGAAGGATATCGAGAAGATCGTCGAGTTAATCCATGGAGTTGATGGACTACTATACTATGATGGAGCAAACCTAAACGCCCTACTCGGAAAGGTTAGGCCGGGGGACATGGGATTCGACATAATCCACCTAAACCTCCACAAGACATTCTCAACCCCACATGGTGGAGGCGGACCTGGATCCGGGCCTATAGGGGTTGTGGAGAAGCTCGTCGACTTCCTACCACCCCCACTCGTCGAGTATGATGAGGAGAGCGGCAAATACTATCTGGATTATGATAGGCCGAGGTCCGTTGGTAGGGTGAAAATGTTTCATGGAAACTTCTCGGTCTTGGTTAAGACCTATGCTTATCTCTTGAGGATGGGTGGGGATGGGTTGAGGAGGGTGGCTGAGATGAGCGTCTTGGCCTCGAATTATCTCTTGAGGAAGGTTGAGAAGCTTAGGGGTGTCAGCCTCCCATTCGATCCGAAGAGGCCTAGGAAGCATGAGTTCGTCGTGAGCCTCAACCCACTCTACAAGGAGACGGGAGTGAGGGCGATCGACGTTGCGAAGCGCTTACTCGATCATGGCTATCACGCCCCAACCATCTACTTCCCATTAATAGTCGATGAGGCTTTCATGGTCGAGCCGACCGAGACCGAGTCGAAGAGGGAGATCGATGGATTCTATGAGGCCCTCAAAAATGTCTTAGATGAGGCTTACAGGGATCCGGAGAAGGTTAAGAACGCTCCTTATAATATGGCGGTTGGGAGGGTGGACGAGGTCAGGGCATCCAGGCCTAAAACGATGATCCCGAGCTGGAGAGTTTATAGGAGGATGAGAGGTTGAGGGAGATACCCTTGCTCGACTACTATAGGGAGAGGGGGGCGGAGATAGGGGAGTTCGCTGGATGGAGTTCACCGCTCTGGTTTACGAGCAATAGAGAGGAGCACCTGAAAACTAGATCCGATGTAGGCTTATTCGACGTAACCCACATGACTAGAATAAGGATAGCTGGAGACGACTCAGAGAAACTTCTTCAAAAAATCTTGACCAAGAGAGTTGAGAAGATAAAGCCTGGGAGAATGAAGTATTGTCTCATCTGTAGGGATGATGGTGGGATAATGGATGATGTAACGGTCTTCAGGCATCCAAAGGAGGCCAAGGAGTTCATAATGGTATCAAACGCCATAACCCACGACAAGATAATAGAGTGGCTCGAATCAAACTCCGAGAACATGAATGTTAGGATAGAGGATCTAACATTCAAGACATCATTCTTCGCAGTTCAAGGACCTAAGTCGAGCCAGCTGATCTCAAAGCTCGTTGAAGTCGATGTATCGGGGATGAAGTGGTTCTCGGGATTCGAGCTTAAGCTTAATGGGTTAAAGGCGATCTTGACTAGAAGCGGATACACGGGCGAGAATGGGTATGAGCTGATGATCTGGAGCTGGGATGAAGCCATCTTGAGGAAGATCTGGGAGAGGATAGTTGGATTCGGCGCAACTCCATGCGGATTGGCGACGAGGGATAGCTTGAGGATCGAGGCTGGATACCCGCTATATGGTCAAGACATGGATGAGAGCGTTACGCCGGTTGAGGCTAGGCTTATGCACGCGGTGGATCTCTCAAAGCCCGACTTCATAGGGAGGGAGGCGATAGAGAAGAGGATGAAGCATGGAGCCGAGAAGCTCTTGGTCGGGGTCTTGATGAGGGAGAGGGGGATTCCGAGAAGAGGCTATAGAATGCTTCATGGAGATGAGGTTGTGGGAGAGTTGACGAGTGGAATCCTATCATATAGTCTGGGGGTTGGCGTGGGCTTAGGCTACATCAAATCGAGTTTAGCGAGGGAAGGCGAGGAGATAATGGTCGAGATCCATGGAAAGAGGAGGTTGTCCGAGGTCAAGCTAACACCATTCATCCCATGGAGGGTTAAATGATATAGCCTGAGAAGAGTCTCGTTATACTCTTCGAGAAGTTTCGGAGATAAGTCATAAATCACCGAACAGGTCTAATCTTTGGAATGGAGATAAGGGTTGGATGCTGTGGATGGTGTGTTAGGGGTGGGAAGAGGGCATACTTCAAGGAGTTCAGCGTGGTCGAGGTTCAGGAGACCTTCTACAAGCTCCCAAGGCCCAAGACCGTGAGCAAGTGGGTTGAGGAGGCTCCCGAAGGCTTCGAGTTCACGATGAAGGCTTGGCAGGCCATAACCCATCCACCGACGAGCCCGACTTGGAGGAGGGCTGGGATAGAGGTTCCCAGATCAAAGCATAGTCGCTATGGTTTTCTGAGGCCGACTAGGGAGAATCTTGAGGCTTGGGAGAAGACCTTGGAGATATGTAGGGCGATGAGGGCGAGGGTCTGCGTGATCCAAACACCGGCATCATTCAAGTACTCTAGGGAGAACGTGGAGAACGTGCGGAGATTCCTCTCCTCGATCGAGCGAGATAACCTGATCATTGGATGGGAGCCTCGGGGGGATTGGAGGGAGCATCTCGACGATGTGAAGAAGCTATGCGATGAAGTGAACCTAATCCACATAGTCGATCCATTTAGATGTAAGCCCGTCTCAAGCAGCCCAATAACATACCTAAGGCTCCATGGAATAGGTGGGAGGGAGGTGAATTACAGATACAAGTATACCGATGACGATCTAGAGAAGTTGTTGAAGACCGTTGAGGGATTCATCGGGGAGGGCGCTGAAAAAATCTACGTATTATTCAATAACGTCTCGATGAGAGATGACGCGATGCGGTTTGTGAAGCTATTGGAGGATTCGGGGCTGTCTCCAGTTAAGCCCGGTTAGGATATGTAGGCCATCGACCTCCTGAAGTCGGTTAAGATCTTCTCATACTCGCGTCTCTGCTCAGGTGTTATGCTAGGCTTCACCTTCTCTAGGGCGGCGAGGAAGTGTCTCATCGAGACCTTCTTGATATTCAAGTCCTCTCTCGCAGCCGTTAGGGCGGCCTCCCTACAGACAGCCTCTATATCGGCTCCAGTATATCCATCAGTCATCTCGGCGAGCTTCCTCAAATCGACGTCATCGTCGAGCGGCATCTCCCTAGTATGTATCTGGAATATCTGGTATCTACCCCTCTCATCCGGCGGAGGAACATACATTACCCTATCGAATCTTCCTGGTCTGAGTAGGGCTGGGTCTAGGATGTCGGGTCTATTCGTGGCCCCGATCACGACAACGCCCTTAAGGATCTGGATCCCATCCATCTCCGTCAAGATCTGGTTGACGATCCTGTCGGTTACACCCGCATCTGTATGCATCCCCCTCCTAGGCGCGATCGCGTCTAGCTCATCGAAGAAGATTATACATGGAGCGGTCTCCCTAGCCTTCCTGAATATCTCCCTTATCGCCTTCTCGGATTCGCCGACCCACTTACTCAACACCTCTGGACCCTTGACGGAGATGAAGTTCGCCTCGCTCTCGGTAGCAACCGCCTTTGCGAGTAAGGTCTTACCAGTTCCTGGCGGGCCATAGAGTAGGATTCCACGTGGAGGTCTTATCCCAAGCCTCTTGAAGACGTCTGGATACTTTAGGGGCCATTCGACCGCCTCCCTCAACTCCTGCTTGACCTGTTCGAGGTCTCCTACATCCTCCCACCTAACATTCGGTATCTCTAAGATGACTTCTCTCAGGGCTGATGGCTGAACTATCCTTAAGGCATTCGAGAAGTCTTCTCTCGTAACCTTTATCTGCTCAAGGATCTCGGCTGGAATCGTCTCCTTCTCCAAATCTATCTTGGGCAGGAATCTCCTAAGCGCGCTCATCGCAGCCTCTCTACACAGTGCCGCTATATCGGCTCCGGTGAATCCATGGGTTATGTCCGCCAACTCATCTAGGTCTACATCCTCGGCTAGGGGCATCCTCCTAGTATGTATCTGGAATATCTCCTTCCTCCCATTCCTATCCGGGACGCCTATCCTAATCTCTCGATCGAATCTTCCAGGCCTCCTAAGAGCCGGGTCGACCGCCTCGATCCTATTCGTTGCGCCTATCACTATGACTTGGCCCCTGGTCTTCAATCCATCCATTAGGGTTAGGAGCTGGGAGACCACTCTACGCTCAACCTCTCCCGTCACCTCTCCACGCTTCGGGGCGATCGCATCTAGCTCGTCGATGAAGATTATGCTTGGAGCGTTTTGCTCGGCTTCTTGGAATACCTCCCTAAGCCTCGCCTCGCTCTCGCCATAGAACTTGCTCATTATCTCAGGCCCATTTATCGAGATGAAGTGGGCTCCGGTCTCATTCGCTATCGCCTTAGCTATCAAGGTCTTTCCGCATCCAGGCGGCCCGTATAAGATGACTCCCTTCGGCGGATCTATTCCAAGATGTCTAAATAGCTCTGGATGCTTTAGAGGCAATTCAACCATCTCTCTAATCCTCTGGAGCTCCTCATGAAGCCCTCCAATGTCCTCATAGGTTACCCCGCCTACCTCCTCAACCCTCCTCACAGGTGTTGTGCTCACCTCGACGACCGTGTTCTCCGTCACAATGACGGCGTTGGTTGGACTCGTTGAAGTGACCTTAAGCTCGACGCCCATCCCCAAGACCGGGATGACTATTATGTCTCCCTTCATCACGGGGAGGTTTAGGAGCTGGCTACGAACTATTCTCGCGAAGTCTCCGACGAATGGGAGGGACTCGAATGGCGCTAAGACTATCTTTGTGGCGGGCCTCGCATTCGCCTTCGCAACCCTAACATAGTCTCCAACCGAGACTCCCGCGTTCCTCCTAACCTCTCCATCTATCCTAATCAATCCCATTCCATCATCTTCCTTATATGGTGGCCATACTATCGCGAGCGTGGACCTCTTTCCAATTATCTCGACCAGATCTCCTGGGCTTAGGCCGAGCTCTCTAATCGCCCTGCTGTCGAGTCTAGCGATCTTCCTCCCAATATCTCTTTGACGAGCTTCGGCGACCCTCAGCTGAACCTCTTTCCTACGCTCCCTCCGAACCATTTCAGGCTTCCGGAAATATCTTAGAGAGCATCCATATAACGGTTTCCGAGAACGTTAAATAGGTTCAGAATCTCCATCTTCCCTTAACCTTCTGAACAGCCTTATAGAGTGGGACTGCGATCGCCGTTCCGAGAACCGCTTGCCCAAGATTCACGGGAACCTCTGCCAACGCATAATAGCCTAGGATCAATTGCTCATAGATGAAGTATCCGGAGATCATTATGAGGCCGGCTAGGAGTAGTGCGGCGATGAGCAGGCCCTCACCACTCCTCCTAAGGGTTAGATAGAGTGGGATGGTGGTTGCGGCAAATGCTATTGGGATCCACGCCGCTGGGCTTAGAAATCCCTTGACCACGAAGAGGTTTGCGAGGGTGAACTCGACCTCTCCAGCGAATAATGTATATCCGATTATGAGTATGAGGGTGAAGTATCCAGCCACGACCAAGAGGGCCATGGGTAGGAGGATGCGCTCACCTCTAGCCTTAATCTTCTCAGCGAGCTTAGAGGCGACAGCCCCCTCAACGGCCTTAATCACTAGGGTCGCCGGAGCATAGATCAAGTATCCTAAAGCTATGTCTGCTAGGGCTGATCCGACCCCGCTGGCGAAGGCGGCGGTGAGCGGGTCGAAGAGGAGGGCGGTCAAGTAGATCATACACTCGCCTAGATTGAAGTATCCGCGGGTCGCTGGAACATAGACGTTTATAGCCATGGTTGAGGCCATGACTAGGGCTGTCGAGAGCGCGAGCTTTGCCGCCGTCAAAGACCTAGACCTATTCATCCGGCTCAGTTGGGGGATAGGGAGATATAAGGGATTGCCTATATATAGGTAGATGAAAGCTTGGCTAAAATGCACCCGATGCGGAAGAACTTACCCGCCGGACATCGAGCTGAGACTATGTGAATGCGGCTCCCCACTAATCCTAATCCATGAGATCGAGGGCTTAGGTATCGGGGGAACCGAGCTCAAGAAGATTATAGGGTCTAGACCTCCCGGCGTCTGGAGATATCTCGAACTTCTGCCCAAAGCCATCGGAGAGCCCGTGAGCTTGGGTGAGGGTGGAACCTATCTTCAAAGAGCTGAGAGGCTTGGCCGAGAGCTTGGATTAAGGAACATCTATCTAAAGAATGAGACCGTGAACCCGACTGGATCCTTCCTAGATAGAGGTTCAACGATAGAGGTTACCATGGCCCTTCACTCCAAGGTGAGATGCTTAGAGTGCTTCTCAAGAGGAAACCTCGCAGCATCGCTCGCCGCCTACGCGGTCAAGGCAGGGATCCCGTGCAGAGTCTATGTCTTGCCTGGAGCTGAGCAGGCGAAGATCCTCCAAGCCTTGGCCTATGACGCTGAGCTCATTTACTCCTCTAGGAGATCTGATCAGCTTGGAGATGGTCACCTCGTCGAGCCATATAATCCATTCTTCTTGGATGGGCTCAAGACCTCGACTCTTGAGATCCTCGAGCAATTAGATTGGAATCCTCCAGACGCAATCTTCATAACCATGGGAACTGGAAGCAACCTCACGGCCGCGTGGAAGGCCTTGAGCGAAGCCGAGTCTATTGGATTGATCGAGGAGAACTCTACGAGACTCTATGGGGTTCAAGCATCTGAATGCGCTCCGATAGTTGAGGCCTTCAAGAGGGGCTTGGATGAGGTGGAACCAAAGAAGGACTATAAGATGATCTTTCCAGACATATCGGAGCCAAATCCAATCCTCGGATCAATCGTATTGAAGGTCATCAGAGGCTCAGGCGGCTCAGCGATAATGGTTAAGGAGGATGAGATCTTGAAATCGATAAAGCTCTTAGCGAAGACCGAGGGAGTTCTGGCGGAGCCGGCTGCGGCGGCCTCTATCGCTGCCTTGAAGATAGCCGTGGATGATGGCTTGATCGATAGATCTGAGAGGGTTGTTTGCATGATAACGGGCTCTGGGCTTAAGGATCCAGCCTCGATGAGGGAACTGTTTAAGCTAAGCTACCCCAAGCATGTCAGGGTTTCTGGAACCAAGCTCAAGATGCTCAAGCTATTATCTGAGAGGAGCATGTATGGATATGAGCTGTGGAAGAGCCTCAAGACAACCTATGGACTGGAGTTCAAGCTTCCGACGATCTATCAGCATCTCTCAGAACTCCTCCGAATGGGATTGATAGTATCAAAGCCTCTTGAAAGGGGATTCGGTAGGAGGATGGTTAGAAAGTATCATTTGACGGAGAGTGGGAAGAGGGTCCTGGCTGAAAGCCTCAATAGAGAACCCTGAAGCTATCATACTCTCCGAGATACTCCTCCCACTCAACATCTATGTTCGTGACCCTCGCTCCGGCAGGTCCAATCCAACACCATGAGAGCATCCTCTTAACGGCTTCTTCATCTCCCTCAAACACGGCCTCAACCCTTCCATCAGGCAGGTTTCTTATCCAGCCCTTAACCCCGATCTTATCCGCCATCCGCTTCGCATTAACCCTATAGAATACGCCTTGAACCCTTCCCGAGATTATGACGTGAGCCCTAACCTTCTTCAACCACTCCACCGCCCCTAGTATCAAATAGAGATATGCTCATATTTTTAGGCTTTAAAACAGGTCTTAGACGATGGCCAAAGTCGCCGTGATAGGCGGTGGGCCTGCCGGCTTGCTCGCCGCTAGAGAGATATGTAGGCGGGGCTTGGATCTCCATGTCTTTGAGGAGGATTTGGAGATAGGTTCGCCCGAGCGATGTGGAGGGTTGTTGAGCTTAAGTGGTCTAGAAAGGATCTCCGCCCCAAAGCCCATGAAATACGTTCTAAACCTCATTAGAGGAGCCATATTCCACTCACCCTCAGGCCGCGAGTTCAAACTCGATGCTAGGAGATGGGTTGCAGCGGTGATAAGCAGAAAGAGGTTCGATCAAATGCTCGGTGAAGAAGTTGAGAAGATGGGTGGAGAGATCTCATGTGGGGTGAGGGTGAGGAATGTGAAGAGAATTGGAGAGAGCTTCGATCTAGACCTCGGCGATAGGAGATTTTCCGCAGACTGGGTTATAGATGCTGAGGGGATGGGCTCCAAGCTCATGAGAAAGATTCTTGGACTCTCTACGGATAGGAAGAGATGGATTCCGATAATCCAGCTAACCACTCAAGGTCATGGACTCGATCCAAGCTTCGTCCACCTATACTTCAAGGAATATCTCCCAGACTTCTTCGCATATCTCATCCCACTGAACGAGGAGGTTGGGAGGATTGGGGTTGCGACCAAGCTTAAGGGATTGGAGCTTAGGATGCGTAGATTCATCTCAGAGGAGTTTCCGAGAATCAAAGTCCTCAGAAGAGTCTCATATGCGATATATGTTGGGAGACCGACCTGGACCGAGCTAAATAAGAGGTTCATACCGGTTGGAGACGCAGCGGGCCACGTCAAGGCGACGACCGGTGGCGGGGTGATCATGGGAGGCTTGATATCGATGAACATGGCCTCAGCCCTATCTGAACTCGAACTAGGAAATGATCCGAACAACTATGTGAGGGAGGCGAGGAGAGTTTATCGAGAGCTGAAGGAGATCTTCCATCTTAGGAGGCTCATCGAGAACATCCCCATCAAATTCTATGACGAGATCTTCAAGCTCGCCGATGAGACGTCGATCGAAGATTATTTGAGGAGGTTTGGGGATATGGACTTCCAGTCAACTTCCTTGAAGAAGATAATCCATTCTCCGGAGACGATGGTTAAGATGATCTCATCCATCCTCCCAAGCCTTCTCAAATAACTAACTTGAAGAGGATGGTCCATTCTCCGGGATAAAACCAGATGCAGCTTCGCTGAATAGCTTGATGTCAAAGGTTTTAGAGGTAAGTGAAGTCGTAGGTGGCGAAGGATCCAACTAGATTACGTCTTCGTCCGAGCAGTACTTTGCCCCCACCTCTAAAGATCTTAGAGATCTTCAAATCAAGATTAGGGGGCAAAATTAATCTCTCATAATCGAGTATCCGTAAACGGCTAGAAGGTGTGAATCAGACAAAGAAGAGGAGTGAAGGGAGGGTCTAGGCGGTATGGCCGCCATAGTAGCCCCGCAACAAGTTATTTCGGTCCCTGGATTCAGGCTGTAAGAGCCCGCCAGGGCCACATATTATGGCAGACGGGGCGTTACCATGGCCTTGGTCCCGCCTAGACCCGAGAGGCTCCAGCCCATGCATTGTAGTTATCAACTTCCTTAGAGTCGCTCGTAGATCCCTGAGTCTAGGCGGCCATCTGCCCTCCCTGCTGACCAGCGACATCGCCACCATCATGAGGTATCTTCTAGCCTTACCACTACATCTCTTAATCTCCTTATTCCTCGCCCTATACAGTCCAAGATATCTCAACGCCTTATGATAGGATGCCTGCTTCATGTAGGTCATTAGCCCAACCAGCCCTGTTAAGGCGTTCAAGTCATCTCTCTCCAAGCCAAGCTCCCCTGATACTCGGCTGAGCCACGGCATCAGCTTAAAGCCTCTATCAACGATCTCCCGTCGAATATCCTGTAATAGCTCCTTCATTTCCTCGACCTCGTCCACTTGAACATCCACATCCTTCAACTTCTCAAGCCTATCAACCGTCTTGGCAAGAATAGCCTCCCTCATCAACAGGGGTCTAAGCTCAACATTTACAACGCTGATCGGCTTAAACCACTTATGCATGTTTCCTTTGGCGACGCCCATCTCATAGACTTTCCAGAGGATATAGGCATCCCCAAAGTCGCTCTTCCTAACATTCCTAGACTTAAATCTATCCCTCAGGTCGCCGCTGAAGCGTTTTCTCAGTTTCCTCCACCACCAAGACCTAGTAAAATGATAGACTTTATGTCCATCGATGATCAATTCCCTCAGCTCGCTCCAAATCCCCGAAACAATAAAGAATCCAAGTAGATCTCCTCATAGTCCTTGAGATCCGCGAGCCTCTGGACCTCAAAGAGCTCATCACTCTCAGGATCATAGCATGCATGCGGCTTACTGTTCCACGCCGTATCCACAAACACCCTCCTAACCTCGACATCATCCACACCCATCTACCATCACCCAGTCGGAGAGATCCCTAGAATAAGAAAACCCAACCTATGGTGGAGCAATTCAACAAACCTATCAACCATATCCAAGCATAGATCCACAAACTCAGATAAAACAGTTCGAGACATAATCGAAAATAGACGCGTCTAAATCCTTCATAGATATTTGGATGAAGAGCTTAAAAGAGCTAAGTGGGCTGTCATAGAGGCTATGAAGGAAGAGTGATAGAGGATATAAGAATAGACATATTTGGGCTTAGCGGTATGTGGGGGCGGATAGCTGATAAAGATGGCGGAAAAGGTTGAGGAGACAAGGCTTAGATCGGTCTATAGGATAGCTGATAGCCATTTCCACCAGACTTCGAGGTTACCAGAAATGAGAGGGACTCAAGGCTTACAACCAATAATCATTATATTATGGTCTAGGCCGGTAATCTAAGAGATGAGCGAGCAGATAGTCCTACCGCTTTGCACCTCATGTAGGAGGCCGATAGATCCTCATGAGCGAGCTGTGAGCTTTCCATGCCCGAACTGTGGGAGGGTTAGGATCTGGAGATGTGAGAAGTGTAGGGAGCTTGCGAGGCCGTATGTCTGCCCATCGTGTGGTTTTAGGGGGCCGTGAAGGATGGCCAGAGTAGCCATGCTCTTGAGGATAATGCCAGCGGATCAAGACGTAGATCTAAATAACTTAATCCAGAAGATCAGGGAGAGTCTCCCAAGCGGGTTCGAGTTAAGGGATGTGAAGATTAAGCCATTCGCCTTCGGGATGTCCGTCATCGAGGCCATGTTCACTCTACCCGAGGAGGAGGGGGCGTCGGCGAGGCTTGAGGAATATCTTAGAGGATTCGAGGATATTCAAGAGATAAATGTCTTAATGAGTACGAGGCTCTAACCTAATAAACCTAAGCCACGCATAGTTAAGATCTGAACAGCTTTGGCTTAAATAGTGGTCTCGTAAAGGATTATCCAGATGAAGGTTAGGGAGCTGAGGTTGAGGGTCGCTGAAGCACGGCAAAGAGACGTCGGATATGGTATAGCGAGGATAGATAGAGAGGTTGGAGCGGCAGCCGGATTCCAGACTGGAGACATGGTCGAGATAAGGGGTAGGAAGATAGCGGCCGCAACCCTCTGGCTAGGATACCTCGAAGATGAGAAGGATGTGATCAGGATAGATGGATATATCAGGAGCAACGCAGGAGTCTCCCTAAACGATTGGGTGACGGTTAGGAAGGCGAATGTGAAGGAGGCTCAACTAGTCGTATTGGCTCCGGTGAGCTCCTCGATAAGACCTGATGAGAACTTCACGAGGCTCGTTAAGAGCAGGTTGATAGAGTATCCGCTCGTCCAGAAGAACATAGTCCCAGTCCTATTCTTCGGAAACCTATTCACCTTCGCCGTCATCCAGACAAGGCCGTCCGGGATAGTCAAGATAACCCCGAAGACAAAGCTCGTCATCCACAGCAAGGTTGTCCAAGAGAGGGCGTTTAGGACGAGTGTAACCTATGAGGATATTGGAGGACTGCAAGAGCAGATCCAGAGGATAAGGGAGATGATAGAACTCCCACTAAGATATCCAGAGCTATTCCAGAAGCTTGGAATAGATCCGCCGAAAGGCGTCCTGCTCTACGGCCCGCCTGGATGCGGTAAGACCTTGTTGGCTAAGGCGGTTGCGACCGAGGCTGAGGCGAACTTCATTCTGATAAATGGCCCTGAGATCATGAACAAGTATTATGGCGAGACCGAGGCGAGGCTTAGAGAGATCTTTAGGAAGGCAGAGGAGGAGGCTCCATCGATAATATTCATCGACGAACTCGACGCCATCGCGCCTAAGAGAAGCGAGGTGACGGGAGAGGTCGAGAAGAGGGTTGTGGCCCAATTACTGGCCCTAATGGATGGCCTCGAGTCAAGGGGGCAGGTAATAGTTATCGGCGCGACGAATAGGCCGAACGCCCTCGACCCAGCTCTCAGGAGGCCTGGAAGATTCGATCGGGAGATCGAGATAGGGATACCTGATAGGAATGGGAGGAAGGAGATCCTACAAATACATACTAGGGGCATGCCCTTAGCCGAGGACGTTGACCTCGATAAGCTCGCCGAGATAACTAGAGGATATACTGGAGCGGATCTAGCGGCACTATGTAGGGAGGCGGCCATGAAGGCGATTAGGAGGATTCTGCCGAACATAGACTTCAGCGAGGAGAAGATCCCGCCCGAGATCTTAGACAATCTAGTCGTGGTCATGAAGGACTTCATGAACGCCTTCAAGGAGATAACGCCGACAGCTCTGAGAGAGGTTGAGATAGAGGTTCCAAACGTGAGGTGGGAGGATGTTGGAGGGCTTGAAGAGGTTAAGCGGAGGCTTATAGAGGCGGTTGAATGGCCCCTAAAGTATCCCGAGAAGTTTGAGAGGCTTGGAATCAAGCCTCCTAAGGGAATCCTACTTTATGGCCCACCAGGATGCGGCAAGACCCTACTCGCGAGGGCGATAGCGACTGAGAGTGAGGCGAACTTCATCTCGGTAAAGGGGCCTGAGATCTTCAATAAGTGGGTCGGCGAGTCCGAGAAGGCGATAAGGGAGATATTCAGGAAGGCTAGGCAAGCATCTCCATGCATAGTCTTCTTCGATGAAGTCGAGTCGATAATATCGAAGAAGGATATGATCGATGATTCATCCGGAGTCGCGAACAGGGTTGCAAGCCAGTTCCTAGCCGAGATAGATGGGATAGAGGAGCTCTCAGACGTAATGGTTATCGGCGCAACGAATAGGCCTGACTTAATGGATCCAGCCGCCCTAAGACCTGGAAGGTTCGATAGGCTAATCTACGTCCCACCGCCTGATGAGAGGGGGAGATATGAGATCTTGAAGATCTATACGAGGAAGATGCCCCTATCTCCTGACGTATCCTTGAAGGAGCTCGCCTCCAGAACCGAGGGATATTCGGGAGCGGATCTAGCGGCCCTCTGCAGGGAGGCGGCCATGAACGCCCTTAGGAGGAGCCTCGACGCGGAGTACGTCTCGAAGATCGACTTCGAGGAGGCTTTGAAGATCGTTAAGCCCAGCATCTCTCCGCAGATGGTTAAGGAGTATGAGAGGGTTGGGGAGCTATTGAGATATCATGAGAGGCAGCTGACCATGATAGGTTGAAGGATATGAAGAGGGCTGGTAAGAAGGCGGTTAAACATATTTCGAGGCCTGGAAGCGAGGCTTACTCGAGGATAGTTGAGGTCTTGGATAAGCTTGGGGGAAAATCCCTAGAGCTAAACCTACTCGAAGAGCTTAGGAAGCGTGGAATAGATCTAACCCTGCCAGAACTTAGACACATGTTGATGAGGCTTGAGATAAGGGATAAGGTGAGGGTCTTGAGCTTGGATGCTGAGCGGAAGGTCGTGGAGCTCATCAAGAGGGAAGAGGTAGAACATTAGAATTGGTTAGAGCCATTGATCTAGGCTCGTAACCCCCCTACTCTTCTTCAACGCCGACTCGAGCTCGTTCAAAGCCTTCTCAACCCTATTCTCGGAGAAGTCGTGCTCATAGCAGAGCATGCTCTTAATCCCATCATAGTCGGGCTCATTCCACACCACCTCAAACTCCTCAGTGACACTCGGTTTTAGGAACAGCTCTCTAATCTCGGCCGGATCTCTCTCCAAGCTCTTTCCCAACGCCTTTAAGGCTTTCTCGGCTGAGCCATACTCCTTAACCAGCTTTAACGCCGTTTTAGGCCCAACTCCCTTAACCCCTTCACAGTAATCCGTTCCAACCAAGATCCCAATATCTATCAATTGCTCCCTTGTGATCCCGAGAGAGTCTAGAAGCTTATCCAAGTATATTATCTCAGGCTCGACCTCGACATACTCCTTCCTCCCAGGAAGCTTCCTCCTCCCAACTATCGAGAGATTCCTGACGAGTCTAGGAGATCCGAAGAGGAGGGAGTCGAAGTCCTGTGATCCAGAGGCATAGGCATCTCCACGTTTAACAATATATGCCGCCTGAGCCTCTCCCTCGCTTGGAGCTTGAACTATCGGAACCCCCATGAGCTTCAATAACCTCTTCGAGCTCTCGACTATGAACTCGTTTAGGGTCGCCGCCTGCTTCGCATACTTCTGAGCCTCCTCGATCCTACCCTCAGCCAAGGCCATCTCATAGAGCTTCGCGGCCTCAGCCCTCCTCTCCTCCCTCTTCTCGACGGTCTTCATCTTGAGTTCTGGAGGTCTCCCATCGTAGACGAATATTGGCTTGATCCCGAGCTTCATGAAGTTTATCGTCCTGAAGAAGACCCCGCTTAGATGGCTGGTGATCCTACCCCTCCTATCCATGAGAGGTCTCCCATCAGGACCCCTAATTATCGTGATGAACTGGTAGAGGATGTTGTAGGCGTCGAGGGCGATCGCCCTACCCGCTAGGGCTTCGAGGCTTATCCTCTCCATCGCCTCTGGAGGAATTATATCCCTAAGCTTAACCCCCATTCTCCCAACTGAGTAAACCTCACGCCATGTATAAATACTCTGATCGCGGTCAAGCCGACTTCTCCATCCAATCCAGGAATTCTTGAGTTGAGGTGAAGACTTTGACGAAGGTGTCGTTCGCCACCATCCTTATACTCGGGTTAGCCATCTCCCCCTTCCAATGGTTAAGCCAGAGGGCCACGGCGTCTTCAGCTTTCATGAATTTGTAAGCCTTTTCCTCGATGCCTGGAGCCTTCATATAGACTAGTTCGGCGAATCCATTCTCCATCAAAAACTCTTTCCCCTCCCGCCTTATCGCGAGCGGGTTAAGCCAAACCCTATACCTGTTTAACCCCTTATTCATAGACATCTCCAAAAGCGTCCTCGCATCAGTCACATAGGCTCCAGCCGGATCCAATACCATGATCTTATCCCCATGCTTGTATATGGTGGCCACGTGGCACGTTCCGTCGCAGATGTAGACTATGTAGATTTGCTCGTCCTCCCCGAGAACCGCCTTGAGCATCGTATAAGTTAGGTTGCTAGGTCTTCGCAGTCTCCACCTCCTCTGGCAAGAGTCTCATTTGGGAGTGAGAGGAAGTCTTGATGCGACCTCAATTCATGGTCGGTTAGATATCGATGGAAGTCGTCTAAGTATTCTAGATTTAGCATGATCCACTCAAGAACCTTCTTGGCCTTGGCCTCAGGAGGGGTTTCGGCCCTCAAGCCAAGCTCCCCATAAACCACGTCCTCGACCATCGCCGGACTCGCTTGTCTCAACATGTCCGGTATTCGATCACTTGGGGTGAGGATCCTGTCTGAGATCTCCTTCAACCTTCCCTTAATCCTTGGAAGACTTACCTCCATCTCGGAACACTTTGACATCAGGTCCCCATACTTCTTCTCCAATTCTTCATATCTCCTCTTTATTTCATCGAGCTGGAGCTTAAGCTTCTCATAGCTATCGGTGAGCCTGCTATAATTCTCCTTCAGCTTGCTGTTCTCCTCAGAGACCACCTTCAACCAAGGCTTCCCGATAATCTTCTTGAAGCCCCTCATACCTGTCCTTAAGAGAGCCGTATCGACCGTACAAATCCATATAGTTTGCTTTGAGCTGATCATACTCACCCTTGAGGTGATGGTAGCTGTTATACAGGTTCATGTAATCCGAGCTTAGAACCTGATATTGAAGGCATGAGAAGATGAGGAGTACTGCCAAGATGCAGGTGATCGTCGAGGCCGTGATCGTGCCCCAGCTCATAACAACCCCCTAATGATATATATCACATCGGATAAAAGGTTGATTCATCCGCACCTAACCTTGAGGTCTAAGACTATCGTGGATTTCCGCGGGGCTATCTCCATAACCCTCCTCGCATAAAGTATGTCCACATCGAATCCTAGGCCTCGAATCTTCTTCAAGACCCTCTCACGCGCATCCTCAACAGGATCTCTTCCGACGCCAACCAAGTATAGATGTATTATTCCATTTTGCTTGGTCTTTTCTAACGCTAAGTCGAGGTAGTTTATCGAGCTATGCGGGAGATCCATTATCACCCTATCAAACTTCTCATGAATCTGTTTGAGAACTTCCCTGCAGTCTCCTAGGATCGGCTTCACCCTATCCTCAACCCTGTTCAGCTTAATGTTCTCTAACATGAGCTTATATGCCTCTGGATTCAGCTCTATTGCGATTATGGTCGCAGTGGGCTGCTCCCTCGCTATTATTATCGAGAATGAGCCTATTCCAGCGAACATGTCTAAAACCTTCTCGCCTTTCGAGACGGATCTCGCAACCCTGACCCTCTCACCAGACATCCTAGGATTGAAGAAAGCTTTCCTCAAATCTACTCGAATGACGCATCCATGTTCTCGGTGAACGGTCTCGAATCTGTTTAAGCCTGCGATTACCCTATACTCCCTCAACCTATACGCTCCTCTCGTCGCCCCCTCCTTCGATAAGACCGTTTTTACCCTTGGATGCAGTTTCATGAGAGCCTCGGCCACAAGCTTCTCATAGGGCTTGAGCTCATGCGGGATCTCGACCAAGATTATGTCCCCGATTAGGTCATAGGATGAGGGGATGAGGTCGAGCAGCTCTTTTGGAAGCTTGTTTGAGAGGATCTCCTCTAAGCTCTTCGGCCTCCTCGGCCTCTCCTCGAAGTATGCGGCCACCACGGATACATTAAGCTCTCCAAGGATATCGTCAACCTTTTCCTGATCTTTTAGGGGAAAATAGATGAATCCATTCCTCTCGAAGGGCTTCAATCTGGGATTCAGGATGTCGAGCTTTAGAAGCCTCTTCCTCACCTCTTCAGCCCTATTCTTCTCAACCCTCGCCGCCCAACACTTGATCCCCTTATCCAAGCTCTCCGAGGATTCCTAGACATCTTAGGATTTAGAGATCGTGTTTGAGCTGGATGATCGAGTTATAGTTTATTAGTTCGGCTACTGAGGCGTAGGCGAGAAAGTTGAGTGGTGATGGAGGAAATAATCCTACCGGATCTATCGGCTATCCAGCTGAAGGCCGCCTCCCACCTCGTTAGGGAGGGGCGAGTGAGGGGTAGGCTTCTCATCCACCGGGTTTTGTTGAAGAAGGTTGAGGATCAAGCATCTCAAGGAGACACTATGGCCATGGAGGGGCTTAAAGACCTAGTCAACGCATGCGAGGAGACCGGGGTCAAGCTCGACTATGTCGGAGACCTTAGAGATAGGGAGAAGAGCGATAGATTATTGATAGCTGAAGAGGCCGCGAGGCTGAACGCCGCGATCCTTACATGTGATCCGGTGATGGCCCAGCTCGCCGAGTCGATGGGCTTAAGGCTTCTCTACGAGCTTCCCCCACCCCCATTCTCGATAGCCCAGCTCTTCGAGGAGGATGTCATGAGCATCCATATAAAGGAGGGGCTTCCGCCGAGGGTTAAGCGAGGAGTTCCAGGTAGGTGGAGGTTTGTCGAGATATCTGAGAAGCCTGTCTCAAGGCATGAGCTTGAATTGCTGATAGCCCATCTTATGAGGGAGGCTTATAAGAGCTTTGGGGTTGACGCCTTCCTAGAGATAGATAAGCCCGGGGTTAAGATCTTCCAGCTAAGAGATTATAGGGTTGTGATCACGAGGCCACCATTCTCGGATGGATTCGAGCTAACCCTCGTCAAGCCAGTCATAAGGAGGGATCTAAGAGACTACTATCTACCACCAGAGGTCGTCGATAGGCTTGAGAATAGGGCTGAGGGAATCCTGATAGCAGGCCCACCTGGAATGGGTAAGTCTACCTTCGCCCAAGCCCTAGCCGAATATTATCGCTCCCTTAATAAGGTCGTCAAGACGATCGAGAGCCCGAGGGATCTAAGGGTCTCACCCGACATAACCCAGTATTCGAAGGCGGCGGCGAGGCAGAGCGAGCTACACGATGTCCTCCTCCTAAGTAGACCCGACTACACCATCTTCGATGAGATAAGGGATTCAAGCGACTTCGACCTCTTCATAGATCTCAGGCTCGCCGGAATAGGGATGGTCGGAGTTATTCACGCGACATCCCCGATAGATGCCATCCAAAGGGTTGCGAATAGGGTTGATGTTGGATTGCTTCCATCGATAATAGATACGGTTATCTTCATGGATAAGGGCGAGATCCAATCGATCTACGTCTTGGAGATGACCGTAAAGGTTCCAGCGGGGTTGAGGAAGGCGGATCTAGCGAGGCCTACCGTCATAGTCAAGGACCTCTTAACCGATGAACCACTCTACGAGCTATACGTCTTCGGGGAGAGGACTTTCGTCGTCCCCGTGAAGAAGCTTGAGGAGAGGAGGAAGCCGAGGGCTCCGATCAGGCAGATAATGAACACGCTTCAGAAGCATATCCCGGACTTTAGGATCGAGGATGAGGGGAGCTTGGTGAGAATCTATATTCCAGGCCGCTACTATCGAGTCTATGTCAGGAAGGTTCAGAATAAGCTCTTGAAGATAGCGAGGAAGTATAGCTTAACCCTAGAAGCCTTGCCGAGCTAAACCCAAATACCCCCATATCCATATAGTTTTGGATGATGTGGATCCGCCTCTGAATGGTGATGAGGTGGGAATACCGCTGATCATCTAGATGCCTCGGCGATCAACCTTCTAACCTTCTCCACGACATCCATCGAGTCTCTGCCGAAGACTAAGATCATAGGCTCCTTACCCCAATCTCCTAGATGATAGACTAGGTCTGGAACCCTCCCACCAGCCCTCTTCACGGCCACCTCTATGCCCCATGGGACGGTCCTCCCCTCAAGCCTCTTAATCTCCTCGGGCTCCTCCCTCCTATCATAGAAGCTTACGACCCATCCAAGCCTCTTGGCCGCCTCGATAAGCCTCTCATCATATCTTAGATTCATCGCCGACCTAACTCTGGGATCGAACTTCATGGCCGTTAAGACCGCGTTCGCTACATGTCTCGACGCCCCGAACCATGGAGCCTCCGAAGCCTTAACCCCATCATAGATCCTCACAATTCTTCCGGGTATCGCTGCCACATCTGACAGGCTGTCCGCTCCATCGATCGCCATCACTAGATTCGATTGAGACTCTGGGATGTATTTTGAGATGTCCATGGATTCTAGGATCTCCACGGCCCTCCTCATCGATTCTAAGACCTTGAACCTCTCAGCGTCCTCGATCAATCTCCCAACCGGGTTTATCGGGCCATGGCCTCCGCCGACTGGGAAACCGTATCTGATAGCGTCCTCGACGAATCTCTTAGCGATCCCAACGGCTTCGGGTATCGGGGTGTTCTTGGCGAGTTCGGCGGCTATCGCTGAGGCGAAGCAGCATCCAGTTCCATGAGTATTCCTGCTCTCAATCCTCCTCGATTCATAGATCTTGAACTCTCCATCAAGGTAGAGGACATCGGCCACCCTCTCTCCGGGGATGTGGCCTCCCTTAACCACAACCGCCTTGACCCCGAGTTCCGAGATCTTTTGAGCAGCCTTCTTCTGATCATCTAGAGTCTTGACCTTGAATCCTGTTAAGACCTCTGCCTCTCCAGCGTTTGGGGTTAAGACCGTGGCCAGCGGTATCAACTCATCGATCAAGGATTTGACGGCATCCTCCCTCAGAAGCCTCGCCCCACTCTTCGCCACCATCACCGGATCGACGACTAAGGGAGCATCTATTCCCTTAAGCTCCGAGGCCACGGCCTCGATTATCTCGCTCGTGTGGAGCATTCCAGTCTTGACGGCATCGACTCCAATATCCTCCACCACCACCCTAATCTGCTCCCTAACCATCTCCACCGGTATGTCATGCACCATGGTCACCTCACGGGTGTTTTGAGCGGTTATGGCGGTTAGTGCGCTCATCCCATGGACTCCGAGGGCTGCGAAGGTCTTTAGGTCTGCTTGGATCCCAGCCCCACCTCCTGAATCCGATCCAGCTATGGTTAAAGCTCTAGGTATCTTCATCGAAATCTCCATCGTAGGGTTACGTAAAAAACCTAAGCTAGCTGAGCCTCAAGACCTCGTCCACAAGCTCCTTCAACCTATCTAGGGATCTCCTCTCCCTATCCGTTATCCCAGAGCCCCTATCATCCGCGAGCTTCTCACCCTCATAGGCGGTGGCGGTGAAGGTGTTTGAGATGTTGATGAGCTGGATTATGTCCTCGACCTCCCCTGCATGGAGGTAGATCGTGAGGTCGTTTATGAGGAGGATCTCGGTCGGATTCCTAAGATACTCCTCTATCAAGGGCTTCAAGGCGAGCATGTTAAGCCTCGCATACCTGATCACCTCTTCACGATTCTTCCCCATAGTCCTAGGCGGGATTATCCTCCATGGCTTGAGGTATCTGACGCACGTAACATTCCTCGTATAGTTCTCGACCGTCCCACCCACATCTCCCATATTCGGGGCCATCTCGATCACCGTGACCCTATCCTTGAGCCCGCTCCTCACCAATTGGTCAAGGAATCTGCTAAGTAAGAGGGTCTTCCCAGATCCAACCTCTCCGACGATGATCGTCTTCTTCCCGATGAATCTCTCGAATAGGTCGCTCATCCCAGCTAGGTCTTAAACACGCATGGTTATAAGGAGATTGCGTCCATGGAGTGTGGGTTGGATGGCATTCAGCTAAGGAGGATAACGCTTCTAACGGTCTTCACGGCTCTAGGGGTAGCTCTCTCGCCCATAACTTGGTTCCAGTTCCTCACGACTAAAGCTTATCCAACCCAGCACCTCATAAACGCGCTGACAGGAGTCATCCTAGGGCCATGGTGGGGAATGCTCACAGCCCTCCTAATAGGAATAATAAGGAATATGATCGGGGTCGGAACCCTCTACGCATTCCCCGGAGGAGTTCCAGGAGCATTGATAGTTGGTCTCGCATACATGATAACGTCTAGATTAAGGAATAGGTTCCTTAGATACTCGGCTGCCTTGATGGAACCCATTGGAACCGTATTGATCGGCGGAACCATCTCCGTCTTCATCCTCGCACCAGCGATAGGAGACGTTAGAATACTCGGAGTCATAGAGCAGAGAGGAGCCCTAGAATTCCTCCCAATATTCTGGCTTGGATGGGCCTTAAGCTCGGTTCCGGGATCCATCCTGGGCTACATGATACTCCTAGCGCTCGATAGATCCGGGGTCTTGGATAGAGTTAGGGTCTATGGGGTCAAGCCTGGGATTCAGGCCAGACGAAGAGGTCGCTCGTGAGAAAGTTCGCTATAACCCCAAGCCCTATCGCGACGATATAGTATGGATACTCGGGAAGCCCTAGGAGATCCGATAAAACATAGAGTCCAGCAACCGTCACGATCAACCCTAAGATCCTGGAGCCGTGGAAGGCCGCGATCCTCACAAGTATGTTCATCTTCCCCCTCCTCCTAAAAGTCCAGAGATGATTCCAGGTAAAGTTGTTTAGGATGGCCGTTTCAGTTGCTATGGCGCTCGCAACAAGGTGATGGATGGATGTATAGTTTGTTAGGATGAGGAAGACGAGCATGTTCACGATCACCCCGCTTCCACCGACTATCGCGAACTTCAAGAATGTCTTTGTGAGAAATTTTGCCCTAATCCAGCGGAGAATCCTCATCACACGCTCCATAAACTTCAACCAAACCTATCCCTGATAGATCTTCTTAAGCTTTGCTAGATTCGTCTTGAAGTTCCCGCGTGAATCGACGGGGGTCTCCAAGATCAATGGTAAGGGTCTTATCGCTGGATGGTGGACGAACTCCTTTAACCCCCTCAGCCCTATCTTACCGAGTCCGAGATGCTCATGCCTATCTATACAACTTCCCAAGTCTCCCTTTGAATCGTTTATGTGGACCACCTTGAGCATCTTCAATCCAATTATCTTATCGAAGTCCTCTATGGTATTCTCTATCGCCTTCTTGGTTCTGAGGTCGTATCCTGCGGCGAATGCGTGGCATGTGTCGAAGCATACTCCGATCCTGCTCTTATCCTCTATTAGGTCTATTATCCTCCTTATGTCCTCGAATCTCGATCCAACGCTATTCTTCTGGCCCGCCATGTTCTCCAACAATAGCATCACATCATTATCGACCTTCGAGAATGCCTTGTTGATTCCCCCGGCAACCCTCTTAATCCCTCCCTCGATCCCCTTCCCTAGATGGCTTCCAACGTGTAAGACGAGGTAGGGGAGTCCAAGCCTCTCAGTCCGCTTAAGCTCCTCCATCAAGGACTTCACAGACTTCCTATACACGCTCTTATCGGGGGATGCGAGGTTTGGGAGGTAGGGCATGTGGGCGACGGCGACCTTAAACCCATATTCCTCAAACTTCCTCCTAAACTCCTCGACCTCACCCTTCTTAAACGGCTTAGCGGTCCATCCCCTAGGATTCCTCGTGAAGATCTGGAAGGTCGTGCATCCTAGGTCTTTGGCCCTATCCACCGCCTTATCCACGGATCCAGATATCGAGACGTGAGCGCCTAATAGCATCCCAAGATATGTGATCCTTCTCAACCTATAACTGTTAGCCGGCTTAACGGCTGACTTATATCCCTAAATTATCCCCACTTCATACCGGCGGGCTTCTTGAACCCTAAAGCTTTTCCACGACTCTTAAGCTCCGCCAGCACCTCCCTCGCCTTCCTCGAATCCTCGGTAACATATAATGGCTTAACGGAGCTGATGTCTTGGACGGCGCCGCATCTAACGCATCTAAACTTCTTCCTAGCCGAGGTTATCTGGAGATTCCCACAGTTGGAGCACCTGACGATCCTATACAACCTGCCCAAATCCGGCGAAGATGGGGTAAGCCTCGATTTCAACCTTAAGCGGAAAACACAAAAGCATCCAAGGGAGCATATACGATGGAAGCCCGGTAGTCTAGCGGCCAAACAAGCTGGTCAGAAAAATGGGCCACGGATCCCGGGCTTTGGATCCTTGGCCGCGGAGAAGATACCCGGGGACCTGGGTTCGAATCCCAGCCGGGCTATATCACCTCTTTCTCTTTCTCGAAGTTTTTCTCGTTGAGGTTTTTGTGTAGAGTAGGACGGCTGGCTTCCTATTCATGTATTCGGCGGCTGTCAGAACCCTCTTACCTTCCTTCTCCGCGGTCTCATAGACTTCCCTCACCCTCTCCCTATATCTCGGCTCCCTGGGTAGGTGGTGGTCGTAGATGATGAGTTCCGCGTCGGTCTCCCTTATTATTCTGCACATGTTCTCCACCGCCCTCCTCAAGTTGATTAGGTTGAGCATGTATGGGATCAGGTAGGTGCTTGGACCATCGACTATCAATATGTCTGGATTCTCGTCTATTATCCATTGAGCCTGATCCTCTATCACCGGCCCTTCAAGATCCGATGTGTGTATTAGCTTCTCATCCTTGTAGGTTATCGTGGTTGCGATGACCCATCCAACCCTAGCATACTCAATTCCATGGAACTGAGGCTTAGTGAACCTAATCTCGGTTCCGCCAAGCTTAAACCTCCTCCCATCCGCGAACTTAACCTCACATCCCTTAAACTTCATCTCCGGAATTAATCGCATCTTATTCCAATTCTCGACCCTCTTCCTAAACCACCTCTCCCCCAGCTTAAGCAATTCCTTTTTCCTCTCCTCATAATCTCCATATCTCTTTGATCTGGCCAGCGGAAGATCCTCCATCGGATCTGGATAGGTCTTCTCTCTCCTCGGCTTCATGAGTTCCTCCAACCTTTTCCCGCCGAATTTCGATGAGATGTGGTCGTAGAACTTCTCCGCCCTCTTCCTCTGGGAATCATTGATGTACTCATTTGGATCTTTCGCGAGGATCAATTTTCCACGGTAGATTCTCTCATCGAAGTCCGTGAAGTGGTCATAGTGATAGTGTGAGATGACGATCACCTCCGCCTCCCTGCTCGCCCGCCTGATCAGCCTCTCAGCCCTCCTCGCCCACCTAACCTTCA
>Ga0190367_1000629_pt1 | contig 24352 bp, 23 predicted proteins | sample 4872181011_MG_FD_171838 | JGI IMG/M metagenome (GOLD analysis project Ga0190367, IMG submission 171838) | Hydrothermal vent microbial mat bacterial communities from Southern Trench, Guaymas Basin, Mexico - 4872-18-10-11_MG | ecosystem: Environmental > Aquatic > Marine > Hydrothermal vents >...
GATCTTCCGGAACTATGGCGTCTAATTCAGGGTCCTCCCTATCAGGTGGGTCATCAGTCTTCACTATGGGTGGGTCTTCAGTATTGTTACTAGGTATGTATGTTAATAGTTTCTTTATTATGTTTACAGCTTCCTCATCATTATTAGCGATGAAGTGAGCAACACCAGATTTACTTGCATGAACGTCTGCACCACCTAGTTGTTCCTCAGTAACCTCCTCACCCATAGCTGCCTTAACAACTCTAGGACCTGTTACGAACATGAATGATGTCTTCCTAACCATTATTATGAAGTCCATAAGTGCTGGTGAGTACACTGCGCCACCTGCACATGGACCCATGATTGCAGCTATTTGAGGTATGACACCTGAAGCCATAACATTCATGTAGAATATGTCTCCGTAACCCTTCAGTGAATCAACACCCTCTTGAATTCTAGCACCGCCGGAATCATTCAGGAATACTACGGGGACACCCATACTTAAAGCGTAGTTCATAGCCTTAACAATTTTTGCTGCATGCATCTCGCCTAAGGAACCACCCATGAAGGTGAAATCCTGAGCTATAACAACAACTCTCCTACCATTAATTCTAGCTAAGCCTGTAACTACCCCATCACCATATGCGAACCTCTTATCCATACCGAATTGGGTAGCTCTATGACGTACTAGCATATCAAACTCTAGAAATGAATCTTTATCAACAAGTAATTCTATCCTCTCCCTAGCCGTTAGCTTCCCTTTAGCATGCTGCTTCTCAATAGCTTCCTTACCACCACCTAAGAGTGCTTGAACTTTAATTTCACGTAATTTCTCTAATTTAGACTTAATTGCCTCAACCATGATAGCAGCCAAGAATAGTGTTGGAGACTGAAAATATTAGTGTTAACACCTTAGTTAAAATTAAGTGAATAAAGCTATATATATTGAAGCTATTATAGCTGTCGTTATAACACCAGCTATGTTGGGTCCCATAGCGAATGCTAGTATGTAATTTCTTGGGTTATATTTTGAAGCTACCTTCTGACTTATCTTAGCTGTTGTTGGTACGCAGGATACGGCCGCAGGACCTAATAATGGGTTTATCCTGCCCTTACTTAAATAGTAGACTACAATACCGCCGATAGATCCCCCAATACTTGAGAGTGTTAATGCTAGAATTCCAAGTATCAATATCTTAAGTACCTCACCTTTAAGAATTACCTCAACAGTAGTTAACGTTCCTAGGATGAAGGCTAGTAGGAAGGTAGATAGTGACAGTATCACTTCATCCATTAGTTTTACGTACCTACTTATACCTACCTCCTTAATGATAACACCAGCAAAGAACGATATTATCAGCGGTGATGCTTGAGGGAATAGTAAACTTAGTATTGCTGTTATAATCACCGAGAAAGCTAACTTCTCTTTGGGTGATATTTTAGGTAATTCCCTGACATCCATGTAAGTCATTAGCATTCTCTTAGGTATTGTTAGCTCATCAAGCTTTTCCTGGAATAAGTAAAGCATGCTTAAATATAGATAACCTACGAGCGTTATCGGTACAAACAACTCAGGGGCAAGTCTTAATGATGAGTAAAGAACTATAGGACCGTCCGCACCGCCAATTAACGCTATTGCTGCTGCTTGTCTGAGGTTAAAACCTAGCGCAACAGCTATTGGTAATGTTAATATCGTACCTAGCTCAGCGAATGAGGCTAGTATGAAGCTTATATAGGGTCTAGCCATTAAGAATGTTATGTCCGTCATAACTCCAATGCCTAAGAATACTAAGCATGCTATTAGACCATTACTAAACATGAATGTGTAGAAAGGCTGTAGCCAGTAGATGAAGTTATTACTTAAATTCATAAAGTCCATATTAACGTGGGGATTGCCTATACCAATAATAAATGCTAGATTTGCTGATACCATACCTATACCCATTGGAATCATGATTAATGGTTCCAAGACCTTCCTATAGCCTAAATATAGCAATAAGGCACCAATCAGAGCTAAGATTAACCTAGCGATTATCTCACTAGGGGGTAATGACATGATTCCGAAAATCTTACTCAATAAATCACTTACATTTAATTGAGCATAGAGTTCAATCACCATTATTTAAGCCACCTCAATACTCTCCTTACGATATCTATTATTGCAGCAACAACTATGGATACAGCTATTAAAACAACGTATATAATCAATATTAAAACGTACATCTCCATAACTCCCCGAATATATATGGAGAGAAATATTAAATGTTAAATCTACTCAATGATTAGAAGTTATTGAATGTTTTATTAATTTTTATATTTTAATATAAAGTAATTATATCAAAAGCTTCTGTGTGGTTAACAGTAACTTATTATTTAATACACTATGAGTGTACAGTTATACACTAATGTGTACTCTACCTTTAATATATATGGGGCTAAATATATACTGGGAGAAAAGGTGAGTAAGGTGTTAAGATCTAAACTGAGTAGCTTAAAGGAAATGTTAAAAATAAGAGGGTTTAAGGGTAAAGTATATGATGTTATAATGAAGCGTAATTTAGATAGTATTGTTAGACCCATAGTTACAAAAGGTATTAAGATTAAAGTGAAGGTGGTGACAAGGAAATCACTTAAGTGCCTTAACATGTGCTATGACTATGGTTATGACTACGTAACTTGTAGTAGGATATGTAGTAATTAGGTTCTGTCTCACTTGATGTTTAATGTACTTCCTCTTCTATGAGCTTTATCAGTTCGTCAGTAATTCTTCTTAGATCCTTTAACGTACTCAATGCATTATCCATACTTAGTCCTGAAGACTTTATCATATTATATGCTTGTTTAATAGCTCTTTTGAGGGCTTCATCACTACTTAGTCCTCTTCTCATCCAATGCCTCCATAGTCTTGAAGCAGAAATTATGGCTCCTTCAACATAACGTTTCATAATCTCCTCTCTTGGTTTCCTCATTATAAACCCCTACACACCCATGTTTGGGTCCGTACATTATTATACGTATGAGAAATAAAAATGTGTGGGAATTAACTTAATTGCTAAATCTACTTCCCTAGCTCTCTGAATGCTATATTTTGAGTAAGATTTTTAACATATGATTTCAGTAGCCTGAAAGAGGGGCATTTAAGAGTGGAAGAGATATGGATAATCATTGGAGGTCTAATAGCATTCTTTGTCGCTTGGAATAATGGTGCTAATAACGCCGCCGACGCGATAGGTACTGCCGTGGGGTCTAGAGCTATAGATCTTAAGAAGGCGTTAGTAATTGCGGCAACAGCTGATTTCGTGGGTGCTATACTTTTCGGTTCATTTGTGTCTGAAACCATAATGCGTGGTATAGTAAATATTGAACTGATATCTAACCCTAGAATTATCATCTACGGTATGCTCTCATCACTTCTATCTACAGGCTTATGGATGCTATTAGCATCCATCATGAAAATGCCCATGTCTATCTCAATGGCAATAGTTGGTGCTGTCATAGGTTTTGGTCTAGTGACATTGGGTATTAATGGTGTACTATGGAATACCGTAGCTTACATTTTCATTTCATGGGCGATATTACCTTTCTTCTCAGCAATTGTGGCAATACTTCTTCAAAGATTCTACAGCAAAATGTTAGCTAATGTAAAATTACTACCATACGCAGGAGCTTCATCATTATTCCTGATAGTATTCTCAACATCCTTCCTACTCCTCTATGGTAAGGTTTTTACAGCTTACACTAATGCCTTAATACTTTCATTGTTATTAGGCTTTATGTCCTTCTTAATGTTCTTAATATTTACTAAAATTTTAGTAATTAAAAGAGGTGATGCTAAAGAGTCCTCTAGTACCATACTTAAGGTACTAGTAACTTTTGCTGCAGCTACCATAGCATTTAGTCATGGCGCAAATGACGTAGCTAAGAGTGCTGCACCATTAACAGCGATAATACTGGCCTCAAGTAAGGGCTACATACCTTTAACTGTTAGTGTTGACATATACGCTCTATTACTGTGTGCATCGGGTATTGCTATAGGTATCATGTCATGGGGTTATAGAGTTGTTGGTACGCTTGGTGAGGAAATTACTACATTAACATATACATCTGCCTTCATTGCCCAAATCTCTGCGTCAATTCCCTTACTTATATTTACAAGGCTAGGTATGCCTGTATCAACAACTATGTCAATAGTTGGTGCTATAGCAGGTGTAGGTCTCGCTAAAGGAGTTAGATACGTTAATATAAAGACGCTATTAAGGATATTTAGTACTTGGATCATTGCTGTACCAGTAGTCATGGTTATGTCTGCGGGAATATACTTCGTAATTAGTTCTCTACTATAAGAATGACTAATCCTCCATTCTTAATGCTAACGTTCTAATGTAGTCAGCTGCATCCTCAGCATAGTCAGTTATGTTTTCAAGTGACTCAAGAAAGTCCTTAACCATAATTATTATTGCTGGATTAGTTATCCTCTCACCATACATTACTAATAATTTCCTTCCATTAACTATGACCTTATCAGCTAGTTCCTCAACCTCCTCAACCTTATCAGCATAGCCTATAGCTCTGGATCTATCATGCTCAAATAAGGCCTCGAGCCCATCGAGTATTAAGTCCATGGAGTCCATAGCTAGCTTACTTAACTCTTCAATGACTTCTCTAACTTCATCGGGCATCTCAAGATAAGGTATTATAGTTAAGTATCTTGAGGCCTCCTTAGCTGATTCAGCAACTAAGTCTAGTCTCCTAATAAGCCTAGCCACCCACTCCCTTACGTAACCTCTCCTGACTTCAGTACCTACCTTTAATATGATGTTCCTCCTAATGTTATCCGCTTCAGTATCAGCTCTTATGCCATTAGCTAATGTTCTTATAGCTTCACCAGCTCTTACACTATTAAGTAATTTTATACCATCTCTTAACGCTTTAACAACTGTACGAACTTTACGAGCATAGTTAATTATGTCACTAATTAATTCCTTACTAAGCAGTTCCTCAGCACTCAAGACATTCCCTACAGACTATCGCCTCATACCAAAAATATCTTTCTTAAGTGTTATGAGCGTAGGACTTAACTTAAATAACTCTAAGGTCTTACTCATCTTCTTAAGAATATCGATCTTAAGTAGCTTAATCTTGAGTGTGAAGTATATTATGTAGTATAGAGTAAGAATACCATGTAAATAAGCGCCTATAATACCTAGAAGCGGTACTAAGTAATGATTACTGTGACCAACTATTACATTGTGATGAGCTACTAATTTGTAAAATATTATTAATAATACAATTATAGACATAGTTATTAATATCAACGCTATAGTAAATAGTGTTAAATGCCCTGTGAGTAATAACGTTATTGCTATGAAGGGTGCTAATGAAAATAAAATCCAAGCATACGTATCAATAGGTGGGGGCCTACCAATTATTAATGCTCCCTCAATTAAGCCCTTAACACGCGCCTTCTGCCATTTCAGAATATCACTAAAGGTGCTCGGTATGGAAGCCAGTAGCTTAGCATCATCATCATGGCATACCTTAACCTTCTTAATTAATCCCTTCTTGAGTAGTAAGTACGTAAAATAGTAATCATCACTTCGTGAACTTGGAGGGTAATTAACATAATTGTAAATATGTGTTCTTACTGCCTTATTGTTTCCTGGAGCATGTATTTTCGAGAGGCTTTTAAGGAATAAGTGAAGTGAGTGGTACCAGAAAAATATTTTCGACCAAACACTCTTCTCAGTATCAACCACAGCCTTACCTGAAACGATATCACAACCTTCCTCGTATATGTGTTTCAAAATCCTACCTATATAATTGGGATCGTAAATATTTTCAGAATCACCCCAAATAATTAAGTCATAACCTTTTTTTAACGCATAATGTATTGCTTCAATTCGTGCAGGACCTACGCCACCCTTGATCTTCTGAACGATGAACTCTATACAAGGGTATTTCTCCTTAAACTTGCTAGCCACCTCATAAGAGTTATCACTTGAACCTCCATCAATAATAAGTACATCAAAACTTCTACATATACCACATAACTGCATAGTTAAGCTCTCTAAACATTTCATTAAACCTTCAGCATTATCTTTATTCATGATGACAACAAGTGTCTTAGCCATGTTCCCTTATAAGTCTGAAGAATATGGATTAAAGTTTTTCCCATTTGAAAATTTTGAATAATTAGTACTTAAACTACTTAACATAATTGTGTTAAATAAATGTAATACCATATTTGAGAATACTACATAAGCTGCTTATTTAGAGTCCAGCTACACTTATAAGGGTTATGTTCAAATTTCTCATGGTGGTACATAAGTGGTTGAAACTAAGGTATGGGCAGGCTTCATAATCGCTATTGTAATTGTAGCTATCGCTGCATTTTACTCAGGCACGGCCGTAGCTCCATCTAAAACTGTAACTACGACCGTAGTGAGTACAACAACAGTAACTGCTACTTTAGGTGCTGGAGCAACAACCATTACCGTAACATCACCTGCAACAGCAATAACTAAGACGGTAACAACAACTGTAACCCTTACAGCAACACCTACCATGCCAACATGGACTCCACCGAAGAAGATAAAGGCAGCATGGATATACGTAGGACCTGTAGGTGATTTCGGCTGGTCATACATGCATGACTTAGGTAGAGCTGTTGTTGCTTCACTATATAAGGACTGGTTAGAGACAACATATGTTGAGTCAATAAGTGAGGCAGAACTTAAGGAGACTATAGAGACACTAATTGCTAAGGGTTACAACGTAATATTCACAACATCGTTTGAATTTATGGATGGTACTTTAGAAGAGGCTAAGAAGCATCCAGACGTTATGTTCTTCCACTGTAGTGGCTATAAGAGATGGACTAACATGGCTACATACTTTGCTGACCTATACCAGGTCTACTACTTAAATGGCTTAATAGCTGGTGCATTAACAAAGACAGGTAAGATAGGGTATGTCGCTGCATTCACCATACCTGAGGTTGTTAGGCACATAAATGCTTTCGCTATAGGTGCTAAGGAGGTTGGTGAACAGCTAGGTAAGGACATAAAGGTCTATGTAATTGAAATAGGTGCTTGGTTTGCACCAGATAGAGCAACTGAGGCTGCAAGAACGTTAGTCACGCAGTACGGTGTTGACGTAATAGCATACACTGAAGACTCAACAGCTATAATACAGTTTGCTGAATCATGGACTAAGGAGCATCCAGAACATCCCGTCTACGTATTCAGTCACTACAGTCCAGGCTATGTTTACGGACCTGATGTAGTTGTTAGTGGTCAATTAGTTAGGTGGGAAGTCATATATGCTGACATATTAGCAAAAATAAAGGCTGGCATACTAACACCTTACAACCTTAAGAATGTAGATTACTGGTACCTACTAAATACAGGTGCTGTAGATCTAGGATGCCACGTATTTAATAACGGTACCGTAATGAGGATCAATCCGAAGTTCATACCTATGCTTAAGGAGATTAAGGTTAAAGATAAGTTAACTGGTGAAACATTAAGTGTCTATGATTTAGTGATGAAGAGGTACTATCAGATGAAGTTTGCACCATTAGAACAGCCTCTACAAGGTCAAGCCATAACCCATAAATATGAGAATGTAACATTTATAGATATCATGGTAGGTAAGAAGCACAAACTGAAATATAGGATAGCACCAATATTTGATCCATTCACAGGTCCATTAACTGGCTACATGAAGGATAATCCTGAGGTGAAGGTTAAGATACCTGAGGGTGTCATCTTAGGTCATGACGACCTATGGAATATGCAGTGGTTTGTTGACTGGGTTGTATACCTAGGAGCCGGTGGGTAAGGAGTAAAGATGATTCACTTAATAAGATTAATGTTAAATCATGAATTCATTTTTAATGAATATATACCCCACAATATTAAAGTCCTCACATACCTGAAGCTATTATTTAGGAAGGGATGGATTAATGAGTGACATAGTTCTAAAGGTTAGGAACTTAACGAAAAGGTTTCCTGGAGTTACAGCTCTAGATAACGTCAACTTTGAATTAAGGTATGGTGAGATTCACGGATTACTGGGAGAGAATGGTGCTGGCAAATCAACATTAATTAAGATACTCTACGGTATATATACTCCCGATAGCGGTGAGATATACATTGATGGGAGAAAGGTAGTAATAACATCTCCTATTGATGCGTTAAAACATGGATTAGCACTTGTTTCCCAGAATCCACAGTTAATCGATAAATTAACTATAGCTGAAAATCTCATATTAGGACTTACTAAGTTAGGCTTAATGACCCCTATAAGAAGGATTTACGGAAAATTAAGAGAATTGAGTGAGGAATTAGGTATTGAGATAGACCCTAATATTGAAGTATGGAAACTTAGCTATACTCAAAAACAATTAGTTGAAATACTTAAAGCCTTACTATTAGGTGCTAAAGTATTAATGATAGATGAGGCAACAACACTCCTACCCTCCAATGAGAAAAGAAGATTTTATGAATTCCTGAGAAAGTTTACCTTAGAAGGAGGTTCAGTAATCTTAATTACACATAAGGTTCGTGAGGCTTTAGAAGTTTCTGATAGAATTACTGTATTAAGGTTAGGTAAAGTTGTTGGAACTGTCAGACCTAATGAGGTTTCTATAGATGAAGTTAGGATGATGATGTTCGGAGAAAGAATCAAAGAGATGAGTCATTACACGGAAGAGCAAATAAAGGCATTAGTAAGAGATAAAGTCGTACTTGAAGTTAAAGATCTATGGGTTCTAGGTGATCACGGCACTTACGCAGTAAGAGGTGTTAGCTTCAACGTTCATAGAGGTGAAATACTAGGTATAGCGGGTATAGCAGGTAATGGTCAGAACGAGTTAGCGCAATCAATTATGGGATTAAGAAAAGTTGTAAGAGGCAGAATAGTAATTGATGGTCACGATGTAACGAATAAGGATACAGTAAAGGTTAGGGGGTTAGGTGTTGGATATATTCCTGACTCACCATTAAAACACGGCATAGCTCCTGATGGTAGTATTGAAGATAATATAGCTATGTTACCATGTATCGCGAAGGGCATAGTTAGATGGAGCTATGTAAGGTCCCTTGCCAAAAAATTGATTAGCGAATACGATATTGTAACTCCCTCAACAAAAACACCTATAAAGTTACTATCTGGTGGTAACATAATGAAAGTTCTTGTCTCTAGGGAATTAAGTATTGCGAAGAAATTATTAGTAGCATATAACCCAACAAGAGCACTTGATGAAGCTACGGCTGTGAAGGTTAGAAAAATGATTAAAAGAAAAGCGTGGGAAGAGGGAACAGCAGTGTTACTAATATCTGAGGATCTTGATGAAGTTCTTCAATTGAGTGACTATGTCGCAGTAATGAATTCTGGAAAGATTGTGGGTATAATTCCTAGGGAGAGAATTGTTAGAGAAGAAGTTGAAAAACTTATGGTGGTTAAGTAATGCGTATTACTGTAATTAGAAGGGTCAAACCCTTACCTCTTGGGAACGTGCTAATACCTTCGCTATCCATAATCATTGGTGTGTTATTAGCCTCTCTCGTACTTTACTTATTAATGAACGTACCACCAAGTCAGTTCTTCACATATATTAGTGAGGGCTTTGTGTCGTTAGAAACATTGAGAGATTTCATACTCTTAACGATACTTGGTACGGCACTAATAATATCGTTTAAGGGAGCTGTCTGGAACATCGGTGCTGAGGGGCAGATAGCCATGGGTATGTTAGCAGCTGCTTATGTGGCGTTATTCACTAATTTAAGCTCATCACCAGTATTAGGTAAGATAATGATGGTAATCTTAGCCTTAATCCTAGGTGGCATATGGGGCCTAATAGCAGGTATTCTTAAAGCTTACTTATCTATTGATGAGGTTGCTTCAACGCTCATAATGAATTACATAGCTTACTACATATTGAACTATTTAGTTAGAGGTCCTTGGAAGGGGAAACATACTTATGGATACATAAGAACAGACTTGATACCTGAATCAGTGTATTTCTCAACACTTCCCGTTCGTGGTATAACGATAACTTACGAAGAAATTCTACTACTGGTAATTACTTTAGTGTTTGCGTATATACTACTTTACAAGACAGCATTAGGTGTTAGAATTAGAATTTTAGGGTCAAATCCTGAAGCATTAAAAGCTGCTGGCGTAAACGTTAAGCTACTCACAATTACCTTATTAACGATTAGCGGCGCTATTTCCGGTATGGTTGGTGCCGCACAATTAGCTGGGTACCTACACAGGATAAGCTATCCCATTGAGACTCATACTCCATACCTAGGCTATACAGCAATCCTAGTTGCTTGGTTATCCATGCTTGACTTAAGAGCAGTACCCATTATTGCCTTCATAATAGGCTCTCTCAATCAAGCTGGTAGGTTATTACAGATAGCTGGTGTTGGCGGTGTAGCAGTAACTTATCTCTTCATAGGGACTATATTAGTAACATTCACTATATTAAGAGTATTCAGTGAATATAAGATTAGGCTAATAAGGTGATAAGTTATGGATACAATAATACAATCCGTATTAGCTGTAGCACCTGCATTTACAGCATATTATCTGGCAGCTCTAGGTCATGGCTTCTTTGAGAAGTCAGGTGTTCTTAACTTAGCAATCGATGGAGTGTTTTACTTAAGTGTCGCTGTAGCCTATGCTTCAGCCGTTTATACGGGTAATCCATACATAGCTATACTTACATCAGCATTTGTGGCATTAATATTTGGCATATTGCTAGCCTTCATAGTAACTAAGTTCCCTATAAGTCATGGTGCTGCAGGACTCTCACTTATGTTTCTTGGTTACGGTATAGGAGCATTAGTAGGTAATCCTGCCGTATTTAAGTTTAGGGAAATTAAGATGACGAATATTGAATTCAGTATAAATATACCTAGAACAGCACTAACAAATGTAACCCTATTCATAGTATCCATAGTGGCTTGCTTAGTACTTCTTTACATACTTAAAGGTACGAAACTAGGAGCGGCAATAAGAGCTTCAGGTGAGGATCCTCACGCTGCCTCAGCACTGGGTATAGACGTACTTAAGATTAGACTACTAGCTGGAGCTATAGGCTACGCACTCATAGGTGTAGGCGCAGCTATATTTGAACTCGTGTGGCTCCCTACATGGCAGCAAATGCATGGTATGGGTCACGGATGGATAGCATTCGCAATATCACTCTCATCCGGTAGACACCCAGTACTAACAATGCTCACATCAACAGCATTCGCAACGTTACTAACTTATCAATACCTACTTCAAGCTGCATATAATCTAAGCCCCGAAATAGCCAAGATGACACCTTTCATTGCCGCTATAGCGGCAATGACGATATTCATGGTAACACCATTAAGGAGAAAATTATCACCTCCCTTATCTCTAGGTAAGATATTCTTCAAAGAGGAAAGGACATTATAATCTTAAAGATGAACTATTTAATTATTTCCTTAAGCGCTCCCTAATCACTAAACTAGAGTATCGTAGCCTCACACGTAAATTCTTAAGGTTAAAATAGGGTATACGCATGAAATCATTAATATGTTCCACTGAATACTTTTTATTTTTCTCCTAGAATTAATAATGGATCGTATAGCTTAAAGGTGCTAGTTAGATGAGTCAGGAGAGTAGTGATATTCCCTCATTTGAGAGGGAATTGTTTGAAAAAATTAAGACTCTCTCATTAATGAAAAGATATCTAAACCCATCACTACTAAACTTCATAGAGCAAATCCAAAGTTACGAATTCATACCTGAAATAACTAGAGTAGCTGAAGACATGGGATTACATACATCAACTGTCTGGAAGTTTATGAACCTACTAAAGAGTAAAGGATTCTCATTCACTATAATAATAGATATTCAGCGATTAGGTGTTGAGAGCGTAATTATGTTATTTGATGAGTACATACCTTACGATAAGATATTTAAATCAACACTGAGACGTTATGCACCAATATTACCATGGGGTACTCTACTTAACTACTTAGTGCCTAGTAATATGAGTGAAGCATTCATTAATGAGCTCATCCCACTAATGCCTAAGGAACCTAAGGAAGTCATTAGATTGACACATACACTACCAGCTAAACCCAGTTTAATTAAATATTATAACCTTAAGGAGAGGAGGATAGTCCTTGATTGGAATGACCTCTTTAGATCAATAATAGCTTCACCTAGAGAGTCTGTACCTCGAGAGGTTGTTAGAAGGGGTAAGTTTGATGATATAGATTTATTCATACTTAAGGAATTAGAACTTGATCCCTTCATATCGCTGAAGAGAATAACTGAGAAGCTTAATAAGGAACTTAGCCCGTCAATACCTATAAATTACATAAGAATACTTAGACATTATAAGAATCACATTGAGGCAAGAGGAATTATTAGAGGGGTTAAGTTAATGGTTATACCAATAATGAGCGTCTGTTCAGTAATAACAGCATTAGTAATTAGGGGTAATCCTGCTGACATACATAGGGTTTGTAAAGTACTGACAACACATCCATACTTCTTAAATGCGTATATGAACCCAGAACTAGGTCTAGGCTTTGTAGAGGCTTACTTACCACTAAATGAGGCATTTAATTTAAGTCTATTTCTTAAGAGACTCGAACATGAGAAAATAATTAGAGATTGGAAGGTCTATATACTTGATAGGGCTTCATATAAGAAATTCACATTACCTTACAACATGTTAAGTACCTCAATCATAGATTTAGTTAAAAAGTTTAAGGAGGGTAAGGAGGAGGTAGTAACTAGAGAGATAATGTTAGGAGGTGTGAAAGCCCTAGTGGATCCTTACACCTAGCAATTAAAATAATTTATTTAATCCTAAGAGGATTTAAGAGTGGGATGAGCCATGAGTGAGGAGGGTGTAACCGAAGAAAAACTTACTGAAAAACTTGAGAAACTGTTAGCATCTATGAAGGATTGGGAAAGAAAACCAGTTATCCAAGTAGGTAGAGCTGTTGTGGAAATAGTTAAGCTACCTAAGAGGGAGACCAGTAAGAGGATGGAGCCAGAGAGACTAGCGTTACACGTAAGATTTGAGGACTCATTCAAAGGAATATTCGTTATAGAGTATGAGGAATTTAAGGATTTAATCGATGCATTAACTAATGAGAAGGTTAGGGAAATAGTTGAAGCTATATCTGAGGTTAATAGGAAAAGAAAGGTTATTGAATTTAAACTCTAAACAATTTTTACAAAATATGTTATTTAAATCCTGGAGGTCTTACCTTTAAGACTTCCTTATTAACTAGGGTTGGTGGTTCTCTACCCTCATAGAATGCTATTAAGTTCTCAGCTACTAATTCAGCCATTTTGTGTCTAGTTTCGTATGTGGCACTTCCAATGTGTGGTAGTAGAACCACATTCTTAAATGCTGTAATTGGGTGGTTAGGATCCAATGGTTCACTCTCATGAACGTCTAGACCTGCTCCTGCGATCCAGCCCTCCTTTAAAGCCTTAACTAAAGCGTTAGTATCTACTACAGCACCTCGAGCTGTGTTTATTAGAATTGCTGTACGTTTCATCTTCCTCAATCTTTCTTCGTTAATTAAGTGATAAGTATCCTTGGTTAAGGGTACATGTATCGATACCACGTCAGCTTCTTGAAGTAATTGGTCTAAGTCCCTATACTCAACACCTAACTTTTCTTCTAGATCTTTTCTCCTAACAACATCATAGTATATCACCTTCATACCGAATGCCTTACCAAACTCAGCAACTCTTGAACCTATCCTACCTAAACCTATGATCCCTAAAGTTTTTCCTTTTAACTCCATACCTAACATCATTTTAGGATGCCAGCCAGTCTTTAATCTCCACCACTCACCCCATCTAACGAAGTGATCAGCCTCTACAATCCTTCTAGCTACAGCCATTAGTAGCGCCCATGTAAGCTCTGCTGTTGCTTCAGTAAGAACTCCTGGTGTGTTTGTTACGTATATACCAAGTCTAGTAGCACACTCAACATCTATGTTGTCATAACCAACAGCATATTGAGCGATAATTCTAAGTCTTTTAGCTTGCTGAAGTAGATTACAATCAATTTTATCAGTAAGTAATGTGCCTAAAGCATCGACTTCCTTAGCTCTCTTAAGGAGTACCTCGTATGGTGGTGGTTGATACCTATCCCATACTTCAACATCATAGTATTTACTTAATTTATCAATAACGTCAGGGAAAAGCTCTCTTGTAATGAATAGTTTAGGCTTCAAGTAATCACCAAATTAAGTAATAATTATAAAATATAAGCTTTCTTTTCATCATTCGGATTTAGTTACGGCTTTATCGTTATCTTACCGTCTATTCTTTTATGACCTCTCTCAAATGCTTTTAGCGCTTCACTTAGTTTAAATCTACTGGTTATTATCTTAACCATATCTATCTTACCCGATGCCATGAGTTTAATCACATTTCGGAATGTACCCCAACCTGAATGTCCTTGACTACCGAATATCTGAGCTCTTCTTACTTGAAATATCTCCAGGTATATCGGTACCTCTTGAGGTGCTCTACCAATCCATGCTATTTTACCTCCTATTGCTAGGCTCTTCTGCATTTGGGGTAGGGTATGTTGAGGAGCTCCAGCTGCCTCGACATGCATATCTGCACCTTCACCATCAGTTACTTCGAGTATTTTCTCCCAAGGTTCGATACCTTTCTTCATTAATTCGTTAGGATTAAATACATAATCTGCACCAACATTCTTCGCTAACTCGATTCTTACAGGACTTACCTCAAATGCTATAACCTTACTTGCGCCCGCTGCCTTAGCTAGCTGTATTGCGGCTAGACCTATTGGCCCAGCACCCCATACAACGACAAAACCTCCAGGCTTAAAGCCTCCAGCTCTATTGAACATAGCATGATAAGCTACTGATGTGGGCTCAACCAAACTTCCTGCTTCGAAAGCTCTATCCTCATTCCCATACCTCTCTACAAGGCTATCTATTCTCCATAAGTACTTCTCATGAGGTATTAATACATACTCAGCTATCGCACCATCATGCGTGAAACCTAACTCCCCGTATTCAAGATCTGATGGATCATTAAGTCTTGTACAGTGATTAACGAAACCTACCCTACATGCATTGCATTCACCACACCATAGCATCTCCTCAGATGTAACCATGTCTCCAGGCTTCACCATCTTAACGTCAGGACCTACCTCCTCAACAACACCACTAAATTCATGACCTATAACTACGGGTAATCTAGTTAGTCCTGGATAAATCATGTAACCGTCACTATCAGTCTCAACCATGTGTAAGTCACTTCCACATATGCCGACCGCCTTAACTCTAATTAATACTTCCTTACCTTTAGGTTTCGGTATATCCTTCTCAACTAACTCTATCTTAGGATATCTCCATATCTTATTACCTTCACGGACCTTATGTGTTCTTTTTTCATGATCACTTATTCTGTATTCACGTTTAGGTGAGAATTCAGCTCTTAATAGGAGAGCAAGCATTTTAGCCGTAGAATCACCCAAGAAAAATGATTGTTTAGGGTACTTTATAACTCTTAATTAGTAATGACTTAGCTCAACGCTTACTCTCTTACCTTCCCTTACTGACTTCCAGCAAGCTTCAGCTATCTCGATAACTCTTAAGCCATCGATAGCTGTCACTGGAGGTTCTTTATCTTCTAATATTGCCTTTATGAATTCGTTTAATTCATTAATGTATGCCTCATAGAATCTTCTCTCAAACCAGGGGGCCCCATGATATGTTAACCCATCCTTAGTACCTCTAGCGTACATATTGTCTACATTACTCCCAACATAAACTACACCTTCATCACCATAGATTTCAGTTCTTAACTCATATCCATAGGGGAATTTCCTAGTACCATGTATGAAGCCTTGAGCATTATTACTGAACTTAAAAATTATACTCACTACGTCTAAATCACCCTTTCTCCTCACCTCTTCAAATATGTAGTTTCCACCAATAGCATAAACTTCGGTAATTTCTGATGACATGATCCATCTAGCCATATCAAAGTCATGGGAGAGCATGTCGAGAAATATACCACCACTGAGTTTAGGGTCTGCCGCCCATCCAGGTGGTGCTCCAGGATCTCTAGCAATACTTATGAACGCTATTGGCTTACCTATTTTACCCTCATCAACGTCTTTCTTAGCTTTCTGATAAGCGTAGTCAAATCTCCTATTATAGCCTACCTGTAACTTAATGCTGTATTTCTTAATGGCTGAGATTACTTCCTTAGCCTCCTGCGTAGTTACCGTTAAGGGTTTCTCAACAAATACGTGCTTCCCCTCTTCAGCAGCTCTAATAATCATGCCCTTATGTAAGAAGGTCGGGGTACATATAACTATAGCATCTACTTTAGGGTCTTTCAGCATCTTATCATAATCTGTATACCATCTAACTGAGAGACGTTCACCCATACTCCTCGCAATACTTTCAACAACATCACTAACTGCAACCAACTCAGCATTATTAACTTTAAGCTTTAGAATTTCTGCATGGAGTTTACCTATACGACCTAAGCCTACAACACCAACACCTATTTTACGCAATTAAATCACCAAGTCTTCATAATGATATTATGATTGAAGAATTTTAGTTTTTACCTAGCTAAAAACCTTAAGTAATTTTCCTTGAAGCCTAACTTATCAATGATCCTTAATGTTAGTTCTATTGCTTCCCTCTCATAAATATTTCTTAAATCATTGTTTTCATTATATAATTCTATTACTTTATCTCTTAAATACCTCCTACCTTTCTCATCAGTAATTGCTTGAAATAGGAAGAAGTAATGCCTAAGGAAATCAATTCTGGGATCTCTTCTCTTTTCAGGACTTTTACTGATCAGAACTTCATAATCGTTGATCATACTTTCTAATTCCTGACTATATAACTCCTTCTTACTCTTGACGTAATTCTTAACAGTTTCAAGTACTTTATCAAATATTTCTTCATAGGTAGTTCTAACCTTTGAACCCTTAGGGAATCTACTCATTATCTCCAAGAGTAGCTGTATGTACACACCAGATACCTTATACTTAATCATACCGTTACTCGAGTCCCTAATTGTTTCCCACACACCAATACCTTTATCACTATATGGGTGAGAACCACTACCTGAGTGAAAGGAGAGTAGAGCACCAAACGACTTCGTGATGGCTAAGAGCGTATCTATTCTTCGTGCTAATTCACTTAAGTCACCATTATAATCCTCTCTCTTCACGAAACCAATGTTTGGTGCTATGAAGTCTATAGTTAATCCTCTACTGCTTAATTCATTCATATAGAAGAATAACTCCATAGGCTTAGTCACTTGAGGCAACTCATCAAATGCTATCTCAACACCAAATTCTCGTTTATTGTACTTCTTAACCATCTCGTAAATCTTAACTACGTATTCAATACTCTTTAAGTATTTTAATGATAACCTAGCGATATCTTCAAGTTTAAACTTAATCTCAAATACCTTACCGTTGTTTAAGAAGAATCTAAACCTCCTATCTAGGTATCTCCTCTCTAACTCTCTTCTAGTGCCCTCCTCGACTTCATTCTCATAACGTACTAACAGATCTTTCTCATCGATTTTATCAGTACTTAAGTCTACAAGCTCACATGTATCTATAGTTACGAAATCAACTCCTCCCGCTTCACTAGCCTCCCTCAATTCTTCCTCGATATATGTTAGCGAATTCTTAATCTCCTCATCACTCAGTCCATACTCAAACCCACCATGAGTTATCCTCTTTATAGTTCTCTCAGGTGATGACATAAGCGATAAATGATCTGCTTCAACCTCGATTAAAACACCAAACTCATCAGCATAGCTTGATGCTTTACTTATGTATTCCTTAATTGACGTACCTGTATGTCCTAGTAATATGTGTCTTCCCTCACTTATCGTCTTAGACGGTGCTGTCTCTCTATTATATGATAGCATTAATGTACCTACAACACCTCTCATCTTGAATGCCTTAAGTACTGGGGGAATTACTATGTCGGGAATTCTAACACCAATGGCTGGATGAGGTATGGGGCCTAAGTATGCTCTAGGCACTTACTCACCCTAAATAATGATACCTTTAGTAAAAAATAGTGTACGCTTAAAGAATTCCCTCAAGGAATAATTGATAAGCTCTTGTAAGGACACCTTTAACTACGTTAATGACCTCTAATGGGTTTTGACCTTCTTCAGGTTTTACTTCAAAGCTTACAGCACCTCTATATCCTATATCATGAAGTACTTGAAGTAATCTAGCTAAATCTTTCTCGGTGTTAATTGCTCCAGGTCTATAGAAGCTCGGATGCCAATCGTAAAGCCTATCATTCACTTTCTTAGCACACCCTACATGTATGTGACCTATGAGGTCTGCATAGTTCTTAAGGTCTTCAGGTTTCTCATTAAGTAGGGGGGCGTGACTAAGATCCCATAGGAGGTAAACATTATCGTAAGTAGATCTTGCTTCCTCAATAAATTTAGCCGCTAAATCTAATGGTCCAATTAGTCTCTTCTTATCCCATTGATAATCGAATGTCTCAACATAAACAGGTAAGCCATACCTAGAAGCTCTATCAGCAATTGAATAAATTGTTCTCCTAAACGACTCTAATGCCTTACTTCTTAGACTTTCCTCAACATTAGGTCCAGAACATAGCGCTATAGCCTTCATTCCTCTCCTTCCAGCTATATCAACACCCCTTACTAACACATCCTCGGCTTTTTTCCTCTCATTCTCATCTAATGCACTTGGATTATAACCCCTCACTAATATTTCAGGCTGTAATCCTAAACTAAAGTCAACACTTCTTTTGGAACTCTTAACATAACTTATAGTCTTTTTCCACTCATTTTCATTAACTAAGCTTACCTCTAGTAAATCAAAGAATGGATCATCAATTAGCGTCTTTACTCTATCGCTAAAACCTTTATCACTCTTTAGTAATTCTGGAAAGATCATGAAGACGACTATACCTATTTTATAAGGAAATCTAGCTATGAACTCGTGTAAACCCTTCTTAACCCCCACGTACAGCACTCGATTCACCACCTTTTAACTCATTAGGAAATGTAAATAATATTTCCCCGTCTTCGTCACAATAGTAAGGGTCTTAATGTCTTAATACTAACGATTAGCATATCCTTAAAACTGGGTTCAGTCCTAGCTTCAACACTTAAGTAGCCTCTATATCCTACTTTAAGTAACCTATACACAACCCTTTCCCAATCAATCATTCCAAGACCAGGTGCTAACCTATTGCTATCAGCGACATGGACATGGCCGAGGTAGGGTCCTGCATACTCTATTGCGTCATAGACATTACGTTCCTCAAGCAATGCATGGAAAGTATCTAGCAGTATTTTTACGTTACTTAAACCTCTGATTAACTCTAATGCTTCACTTAATTTATTTACTAATTTAGTTTCGTAACGATTAAGTGGTTCAAAGAGAAGAATGACGTTGTGATGTCTAGCATAATCGTTAAGGACTTCTAGTGATTCCCTTAATAATTTCTTAGCCCTACTACAATCTACATCCTTATTACACCTACCTCTAGCTAATCCTATAACAACTTTTTTCGAGTTAAGATCCACAGATAGCTCTATATACTTCTTAAAGAACTTTATAGCATTACTTCTTAATTCCTTATTAGGGCTTGATAAGTTATACCCGTAAGTTAAGTATGAGAGACCTGTCGATATTGCTGCTACACCCAAATCGAAATCCTCAATGACTTTCCTTAGGCTTGTTATATCTACATGGAAAGGATTTTGGATGTTAAGTTCAATTCCTTCATATCCTAAGTCACTCATTAACTTAACAACATCTCTTAATTCACCATGAACTACTATGTCGAATTCTACATCCTTAGCTAAGGCATAGACAGCTGATAATTTTAGGAACTTACCCATACCTCACACCGATTATGGATTTAAAAATGATATATTAATTATTTAAAGATTTTTAATCCCCTCGTGGTTCAACCCACTCCTTAGGCTTACTGTAATATAGATCCTCCTTATTAATCCATGTCCTAGGTGTCTGACCGGGAGGATAGGTTTTTATTAACCAGTTAACAAACTCTACAACTCTTTCAACAACTTTCTTAATGATTACCTCACCCTTCTTAGGATCTGCCTTCTTAGGCCATCCAACAAAGCCTTTCTTGTAGTAGTAAAGTTCCGGTGCGTGACTAACATCATACCAGTTGAATGGTTTGTCCGGAAACACGTTTCCTGCAGCATTAACCCATTTAGAGGGTATTACCCTAATAACTCCCCATTCACCTTCCTTCTCGAGTGATTCCCTATCTATTAGATTAGGTGCTACATACCATGTAACACTAGTTTCGACTTCATCAGCATGAACAAAAGGCGTTTCAAGCCTCACTCCTGGTGCTATCTCCTCACCTGTACCTGCCTTCCTTAATATGTCCTGAACCCACTTCCACCAACTAGTAACTAATATTAGTGCATGTACTTCCTTCTCAATTATTGCTACATCTTTAGCTATAGGGAGTACATATTCCTGCCCATGACTATTCCATACAATTATCTTCTTAAACCCCATGTTTGAGAGCCATTTAATCACATCTGATACATACTCTATGAGTGTAGTAGCTCTTACAGGTATGGTGCCTCTAACACCGTAATGATGGCTTGGATGACTACCATAAAATATTGGTGGAGCAACAGTAACTCCTGTCTCATAAGCCACCTTCTCAGCAATACTTACACCTATTATGGTGTCTTCACCAACTGGTGCGAAGGGGCCGTGAGCCTCAGTAGATCCTACGGGTAGAAAGATTATATCATTCTCTTTAACCCTCTCTTCAATTTCTCTTGTAGTCATTTGATCAAGGTAAATCTTCTTACCAAATTTATTGAGTATGGGCTTACCCCAACGTTCACTTAAGGCTTGCACAGGATTCACCTCAAAAGACTTACCTTGAAGGAATAATATATACTATTCTAAACTTTCAAGGAGTTTTTCATGTATGATATGGCTTTATTACTCAGGATCCAAGGATCATCTAAAATTCATTAGTTTGGAAGAAGAAATTATTCTTTCTCCTTGGTCTTTTATTAATTCCTCAACTACGTCTCTACTTACAGCTGTAGTCGCTCCTGCTGCAAGTGTTGCTGAAGCACCTGAAGCTTGGGCGAAGAGCAATAACTCTTTTAGATCATCATCACTTAAATTTGTGATGCTTAAACCCCTTAATTCTATGAACGATAGTATACCAGCACAGAAGGCATCACCTGCACCTGTAGGATCTTTTGGTGTTATATTGAAGGATGGTTGGACCACTAATTTACCCTCTTTAGTTAATGCTATAAGTCCCTTGCTACCTAATGTAATAGTCAATAATTTAGGACATATACTTACGAATTTTCTAAGTGCAGTTAGTAAGTCTAAATCCTTGGGAATATTAAATAACATTCTTAATTCATACTCATTTAGATGAACTATATCGACATTGTTAATTATCCCACGTAAAGCTTTAATGGATGTCTCATTAACGTATGCTATATCAATTAGCGTGAGTACTCCTAACTTCTTAGCCTCTCTAATTACTTTCTTAATATTTTCATCAAGATCCTTAGAAACACCTAAGGCTAGGTACATGTATTTAGGTTTTAAGTTAATTAAGGAGTACACTACATGCTTATGGTTTAGGTATGGATTGGCACCCTCATATATATGAAAACGTCTATCCTCACCCTTGACTACTAATATGACGTTACGTGCTGTACCGACGTTTTTAACTATTTGTGGTTCTACCTTAACACCATACCTCCTTAACTCGTTAAGTATTATCCTAGCGAAAATATCTTCACCAAGAGCCCCAATAGCTACTACGTCCTTAATTACACCTAATTTAATCATGTCTATCGATACGTTAGATGCGTGACCACCTATGTACATATCTATAGGTCTCTCTACGTAAACTATTTCACCTGGAGGAGCTATTCTAGGTAAATCATAAGCTATTATGTCAACAGTAAACGTACCTACACTTACAGCCTTAACCATCATGATACCCTGCTGTTATGCCTTCTCAACCCTTATCTTATCACCACTACGAACCTTAGAGAATACTGTTGGATCACCTAGTACTTTACCTAGTACGTTCACAGGGCTTGCAGGCCTTATTTCGTGAAGGGTTCTACTAACAGGTGTGGGACCCCAAAATATACATAGAGCATTACCTGGAGGCCAGAACGCTATTGTACCCTTCTCTACTACCTCCTTAGCATTTTCTTCACCAGCTGATACAGGTGTTGAGAAGTAGACTTCGTCACCCCATCTATAAGCTGTAGACTCTATCGGTAATGCATTAACAATCTTTCTAAATGTTTCAGGACTATATTCATCAGTTAGCTCAGCATCAACATATCCTGTCGCATCAGTGTATATTCTTATTTTGACCTTAACCACGATAGATCCCTAATTTTTTGACCCAGTAATAATTTAATATTTTCGGGCATAGTTATGAGTTCTTCTTTTACATAGGCTGAATAACAGAGTTAAGGAAAGGTAATAGTTAACTCATATAGTACTTACTATCTTTAGTGAAAGTAAGAAATATTTAATTTAGTAATTGAAATATATCGGTACCTCATAAGGTGGTGAATGTGAGAAGGGGTATTAGTCCTCAAGCCTTAGGCGCTATACTATTAATTATAGGCATCGTAATAGGTATTGGTATTGGTTACGCTATAAAGCCTGCTGGGGTAACTACCGTAACCACTACCGTAACAACGACTGTTAGTGCTGGGACTGCAACAATTACGACTACAGTACCTACTACGGTACTTCAGACAATAACTAAGACTATACAAGCAGCTGGCATTACTGGAACAATAACAATTAAGGTTTGGGGTTCAGGCTCACCTGTTGATGTTACTAGAGTTGATAACATTGAGAGAGCAGCTAACATACTTAACGCATTCTTCGAGGCTGTAGGACTTAATGTTAGAATTAAGGTTGAGAAGCAGTTCTTCAGAGGAGATTACATGGATAAGTTAACGGCTGCATTTGCAGCAGGCGAGGCTCCCGACATTATAGCAATGAAGAATCTACCAGCACTAGCTGATGGTGGGTATGTAATACCTCTAGATAAGTACGTTGAGAAGTATAAGATGCTATTAGAGGACGTGTATCCAGTATTATGGAATGCCGTTAAATATAAAGGCCATATATGGGCTCTACCACAGGATACTGAGGCGAGACCACTATACTTCAGGAAGGATGTACTAAAGAAGCTTGGATGGAGTGAGGAAAAGATAAATGAGTTACCAAAGCTCATTGAGGAAGGTAAAATAACATTAAAGGACTTGATAGAGGTAGCTAAGGAGGCTATGGCTAAGGGACTCGTAGAGTGGGGCTTCTACCACAGACCAAACTGGGGCGGTACGCCATTCCTAATACTCTACTACCAGTATGGTGGCATAGCTCAGGATCCGGAGACTGGCAAGATGGTCATAGATAAGTCAGCAGCACTAAATACTTTAAAGATTCTATATGAGATGGCGCAAGTACATAAGGTACTACCGCCAAACATGATAGGTACTTCATGGAGGAAGATACACAGCGACTTCGTGAATGGTAGAGTACTCTTCTGGTTTGGTGGTACATGGCATTGGGCTGAGTGGCAGAGAGTAGCCTATCATGAGACATTAGGTGAGCTTCCTGAGGAGTATGAGTGGGAGAACATAGGTTTCGCATTAGTACCAGCACCGGAGCCTGGGTTAAAACCTATGACTCTATCAAGCCCATACCTATACTATGTAACATCACAAAGTAAGTATCCAGAGCTAGCATTCGTACTAATACTACTAGCAACGTCAGCACCCATAGATGCCATACACGCCGTTGATAGCGGTCACTTACCTGTAAGAATGACAACAGTGGAACAACCATACTACAAAGCGTCAAAGTTCCTAACTGAAGTATCATACATGCTTAAGTACACAAGCTTCGAACCGCTACATCCGAAGTATGAGGCATGGAGAAATGCCTTCATAACAGCGATAACTAAGGTTGAGAAAGGTGAGCTAACACCTGAGAAGGCATTAGAGGAAATGATTAACACAATGAAGGCAGAAATAGGTGATGAATTAATAATAAAGGAGTAGACATCGGAGTAGAAATAAAACAATAATTACTTTTTAAATCGAGATTCTCTCAAATTTACATATTAATAATTAAATATAAACTTTAATAGGTGCTAGACAGTGTCTAAAAGACACTGGTTGGCAATAGGTAGGAAGGCATTACCGTTTATATTCTTAACGCCGCTATTTATAATGGTGGCTTTATCATGGGTAGCTC
>Ga0190367_1000631_pt1 | contig 24288 bp, 29 predicted proteins | sample 4872181011_MG_FD_171838 | JGI IMG/M metagenome (GOLD analysis project Ga0190367, IMG submission 171838) | Hydrothermal vent microbial mat bacterial communities from Southern Trench, Guaymas Basin, Mexico - 4872-18-10-11_MG | ecosystem: Environmental > Aquatic > Marine > Hydrothermal vents >...
TATAACTGAAAGAAGTAGGGAAACAGGAATCAGCTGGCTTATGATAAATGGACTTTTGTAAAAAAAGAATTTTATTATCGTAAACTTTGAGACCTTTGCCTCAATAAAGTCATCTATCTTTTGAAAGAAGTCCACGACGAGATAAATAAAGAACAAAACCGCATGACATATCATCATGTATCTGAAAACTTCTTTTATGAGATACTTATCCAGGATCTTTAAAACCATCTTTTTTCTGTCTTTTTCAGAGCAATTATATTCAAAATAACCAAAAGGATGTCAGGGATCCATATTCCCACATAAGGAGATATAAAACCAGTTTCAGATATGCTTTTTGCTCCTGCAAGCAGTGTGTAATATATGAAAAATACAGCCAATCCTACAGTTATTCCTACAGGCTTGCTTTTTGTCTTTATTTGCATACCTAAAGGTGCTCCAATCAATCCCATAAGGAAGACTCCAAAAGGAAGTGAGATCCTTTCCATAAGCTCTATTATCATGAGATTCCTCTTTATAGGATCATTCTCTTCTTTTATACCCTTCAGAAGCTCTGAAAGATCCATCTCTTTAGGCTTCATTTTAAGTATCACATCTTTATCCCTTTTCAGATTTAGACTTAGATCATAGCTTTCAAACTGTATTATCCTTACTTTCTCAAAGCTTTTATCAGTAGAAAATAATGTTCCTTTAGAAAAATGAAGTATTACGGCTTTCTTCCATCTTATTATCCTTGCTTCTTCTGCTATAATTGTAGAAAACTCTTCACTTCTTCTGTCTACTACAAAAACCTTTTTCATGATTTTTTCTTTTGGAAAAAAGGAATTCACATAGAAGACTATTCCTTTAAAAGGTTCACAAAACATCCTTTCTTTAATTCCAATCTCTGTCTTTTCTTTTAAAAGCCTTATAAAAATCTTTTTTATCTCCCTGTTTCCCCAAGGAACTGCAAACATGGAAATAGCAAAGGCTAAAGAGGATGAGAAAGCTGAAATGAGGATAACTGGTGGAAGAAGCTGATAGAAGCTTATTCCTGAAGACTTCAAGGCTATTATCTCATTATCTGAAGATGATTTGAGGAATACTATGAGGACAGATATAAGAAGGGCTGCAGGAAAGGAAAAAAGAATAACTTCCGGGATGAGTAAAAGGAATATTTTTATTATCTGGGAAATACTTGCACCATATCTTATTGCTGTATCAGTAAATGTAAATATCTTTGCTGTAAGGACGACAAATGTAAGGACAGAGAAACACACAAAGACCGTAAAGCTTATTTCTTTTAGGAAATACCTGTATAGGATTTTCATCTAAAAGAAAAGTTTCTTTCTTCTGAGTTTTCTTACCTCTTCCTTCCAGGTCTTTTTCTTCTTTCCCTTCTTTTCTTTCAGAGGAAATGTCCCTGCAGAAAATGCCTCTTCTATTTTCTTCTTCTCCTTCTTCTTTTCTTCTTCTTCAAAAGGTGGTCCAATAATCCATGATTTATTTATCCATTTGCTCAGATAAAGTTCTCCAAACTTAAAAAAGACACTTCCATCTTCTTCTGCCTTATGAGCTATGACTTCTAAAAGAATAGGTTTACTGTCTTTTCTTTTTCCTATCCTGAAAGCCATATCTTTTGATTCAGAAAGGATAAGGAATGAGTCAGAAGGGGCTATAAGACCATTCTTTAAGACAAAAGGATAAGCTCTTCTTCTTATGCATGTATAAAGGAGTTTTGGGATTTCAGAAGCTGGATTTTCAAGGTCTAATTTCCAGTCAAATCCTTTTAATCTTATCCTGTTTTCCTGAATCTCAAGCTCTTCTCTTAAAGAAGGCTCTGTTAATATGAGTTCTCTTATGTGTGATTCCCTTACATAGGTAAGACCTTCTTCATGAAGTGCTTGAATAAGCTCTTTTAATTTTACAAATCCTTCCCTGTCAGGTAAAAGTCCAAATTCATCAGGTCTTTTTCCAAGTATGTAAAAGATCATTTTTTTTAGTGTCTCTTTCCTAAACTCTTCCCTTTTACTCATACTCTTATCCTCTCTTTTCCAGAGTATACGATAATCCCATCTTTTGCCAGACTTATAAGAGATAATCTTATCTTTTCAGAAAAAAGGATAGCCATGGAAGTAGGTCTTGAAACAGCAAAGACTATCTTTATTCCTGTCTTTGATATCTTCTTTACCATTTCAAAGCTTATCCTTGATGAAAGAACAGCCAAGAAGACATCATCTATTTTATCTTCCAAAAGAGCCTTTCCAATTGCCTTATCAAGTGCATTATGTCTTGCAACATCTTCTGAAAAAGAGATAGGTTCAAGTTTATACGAAAAAAGCATTACTGCATGAGATGCCCTTGTTCTTTTTCTGAGCTTTTGCCTTTCTTCCATTTCCTTTAAACAGCTTATCAGCTCTTCAAGACTTACCCTCCCTTCTCTATTCCAACTTTTCTCTCTAACAGACAGAGACTTAACTTTTACTTTAGCCTCCTCATTTTTGACCTCAAAAGAGATAATCTCTTTCTTGTCTTTTATGATTCCTTCTGTAAAACAGAATCCTAAAATAAGAGGCAGATCTTCACCAGGTGTCCTGAAAAATGTCCTGTATTTTTTTTCGTTCACATAAAAGTCAAGTGGCTCCTCTTCTATTACTTCTTCTATCTTCTTTTGAACAGCATCTTTTGAAATCAGATATACTTTATGCTTCATCAACTTCCTTAAGTTTCCTTATTATGTTATCCTTTAACCAGTGATAGTCCAGCCATTCTTCTGGATTTACAAATATTCCGTTTACGATGATGCTGAAATGAAGATGATCTCCTCCTGCAAGACCAGTCTGACCTGTTATCCCTATGATTTGACCTTTTTTCACTTCTTGTCCAACTTTTACATTTATTTTGCTCAGATGTCCGTATAAAGAAAACAGTCCTTGTCCGTGATCAAGGATAACTGTAAATCCGTATATTCCAAGTATTCCTGCAAATATGACCCTTCCATTATTTGATGCTGGAACTTCTGTATTTGCAACAGATGCAAGATCTAAGCCAAGGTGAACCTCTTTGTCTATGAGTTTTCCCTTATAAAAATAAGACCTGTAATCAGCAAATCTTGCAGTGCACTTTGCTCTTTTAAGACATATCCACCTTCCTTCCCAGAGTCTTTTCTTAGATGTCTTTTTCAGAAGCTTTCTTAAGAATAAATTATTCTCTCTTCTTAACTCCCTGTTTATCTTTAAGAAATTCTCTATGTCGCTTTTTTTTGGATCAAGGTTGTAAAATGAGAAAAATGGAAGAACTTTTTTCAAAAACCTTTCTGTAACGATTATCCTATCCTTCCTAAATCTTTTCTTCTTTATCCTGTAATAAAAATAAGAAACAGACTCATTTCCTGCCTTATCTTTTGCCCATATATAAAAATCCACAGGAAGCTTAATGTCATAAGGAATTGCAATGTATGCCACACAAAATATCCCTTCTTTCAAGCATCTCACAGGATATCCTGGAAAGAAGATGTTATTCAAATATATTCCACTTTCAGTTGTATCTGGTGAAACCTCGTATGTTATAACCCCTGATCCTCCTATGGTAAAATAATTCAGCCTGCTTATAGGTCTTATACTTGGTGGTATGGTATCTAAGATTATCTCCTCAGTAAAAGTAGAGACATTTCTCCTTCTTGAATAATCACATACAGATATCTTAAGAAGAAGGCTTCCTTGAGGCAATTCCAGATACTTTGGATCCAGCCTTATCTTTTCCCTTATCCTGTGGACTCCATTTATGTTCAAGATGCCTTTATAAGGAAATCTTTTCTGAAATATAAGAAACCTTTCATTTCCTTTAAGTATCTCTGCCTTTATACTCCTTATCCCCATTTTCCTGTCTTCACAGATAACGGTTATATCTTTTGGTTTTGAAATATACCTTGGAATCTCTTCAACCTTTATAAAAGGGGCTTCATTTTCATATATCCTGAAAAGAAGAAAAAAGAGGATCAATACAGAAACTGCTAAAATAAAATAAAGGAACCTTTTTCTTTTTCCTCTCATTTTCCTCTTGCCTTAGACAATTTTTTATAGCAAATCAAAAATAAAAAAGGAACTTTAAAGATGAGACAGATAGGAGTTATAGGAGCATCAGAATGTCCTTATCATGTTTATAAGATAGCAGAAGATATAGGAAGAAAGATAGCCAGAAAAGGATGGATACTTATATGTGGAGGGCTTGGAGGAGTTATGGAAGCAGCTTCAAAAGGATGCAGTATGGAAGGAGGAATAACTGTTGGGATACTTCCTGGAAAAGAAAAAAAAGAAGCAAATCCTTACATAAAGATCCCTATACCAACAGGACTTTCTGAAGGAAGGAATCTTATAATCATAAACTGTTCTGATCTTCTCATTGCAATAGGAGGAGGATACGGAACCCTTTCTGAAATAGGATTTGCACTGAAGTCAGGAAAGCCTGTTATAGGAATAAACACATGGAAAAACATTCCAGGAATACACTATGTTGAAGATCCAGAAGATGCAATATCTTTAGCAGAGAAACTTCTTGGATAGGTATCTTATCCTGTCTGATATTTCCTCTACATCCAGAGTAATTATCTTTTTATCTCTCATAACAATTCTTCCTTTAACTATAACATCTCTTATGTTTCCTCCATTTGAAGAATAGACAACTGCTGTTATTGGATCGTATAAGGGATTCATATACGGGACAGAGAGATCTAAGGTTATAATATCAGCTGATTTTCCAACTTCTATGGACCCTATCTCATTTTCCATTCCAAGGACCTTTGCTCCTGAAATCGTCATCATGTCAAACAAGGTCTTGCTGTCTAAGAAGGAAGGATCTCCTTCACTTATCTTTGCAAGCCTTCCAGCCATTTCTATTTCACACAGAAGATTCAGATTATTATTAGAAGCACAACCGTCTGTTCCTATTCCAACTGTTACTTTTTTCTCAAGGAATTTCTTCACAGGAAATATACCTGATGCAAGTTTCATGTTACTTTCAGGGACATGAACGACTTTTGTGTTTCTTTTTGCCAAAAGCTCTACTTCTTTTTCATCCACATGTATTACATGAACACATATGAGGTCTTCCTTAAGTATTCCTATCTCATCAAGATAAAAAACAGGTCTTTTTTTCTTTTTACTTACTATCTCTGATACCTCTTCATGAGTTTCAGAAAGGTGAATCATAAGAGGAACTTCGTATTTCTCGCACAGTTTTTTTGCACCTCTCAGTGTATCTTCAGAACAGCTATAAGGGCTATGACAGAATACAGAAGGAATTATGAGATCAGAATGTTTTCTCCATCTTTCCAGAAATTCTTCTGCTTTAAAAAGATTCTTTTCTGGATCAGGAATGTCTGGAGTAGGAAAATCAGCTATTCCTTGACCAACAATACCTCTGAGACCTGCTTTTAAAAGAGCTTTTATTGTCTCTTCCTGAAAGAAATAACCATCAGCTATACATGTTGTCCCAAAAGAGATAAGTTCTGCACATCCAAGAAGTGCACCAGTATAAACTGTTTCAGGATTCATTTTCTTTTTTTCCAAAGGAAATATCACCTCAAACAGCCATTTTCTTAGAGGAAGATCATCTGAGATCCCTCTAAAAAGTGTCATGGGAAGATGCGTATGGCAGTTTATAAGACCAGGCATGACAATGCAGTTTCCTGCATCAATAAAATCCTTGAATTCTATCTCAGGATCTAAGAAATCTGAAATCTCTTTTATCTTTCCGTCTTTTACCAGTATGTATTTATCCCTGAGGATCTTTTCTTTTGTGCTGATAAGGATTCCTGCCTTTATCACAAGATCAAATTTTTTCATAGACTGCTTTTTTCTGTTATGTATAATTTTATTTCAAAAAAAGGAGGATCTATGGCAACCTTTAGACCTTTTAGAGGTATTACATATAATTTTGAAAAGTTCAAGAAAGACATCTCAAAGCTTTTAACTCCACCATATGATGTTATCTCTCAAGAAGAACAGGAATACTATTACAGACAGAGTCCATACAATGTAATAAGGATTATCCTTGGAAAAGAGAAAATAGGGGATACAGACTGGGATAACAAATATACTCGTGCAGCAGAATATTTCAGAAGATGGCAAGAAGAAAAGATCCTTATAAGAGCTGATTCCCCTTCAATCTATGTAACATCTATCCTATACAGCATAGAAGGAAAGGTAAGACAGAGATGGGGCTTTATTGGATTGGTAAAGATAGAAGATGATTATATAATTCCTCATGAAAGGACATTTTCTGCACATAAAGAAGATAGACTGAGACTTATGAAGGCGTGCAGTGCTCAGCTAAGTCAGGTATTCGGACTTTATAGTGATCCAGAAAATGTGATATTAAAAAAAGTCATTGAGCAGATAGACATAGAAAATCCTGTATTGGATTTTGAGTTCATAGACAATACAAGACATAGGATGTGGATTATAAAAAACAGACCTGAGTTCTTCAAGCAGATCTCTGATCTTATGAAGGATAAGAAGATAATAATTGCAGATGGACATCACAGATACGAGACTGCAAAGCTTTTCAGGGACATGATGAGACTTAGATATGAAAGAAAGCCATCTGATAGATCATATGAATTCATAATGATGTATCTCAGCAATATAGATGATGAGGGAATTACGATTCTTCCATCTCATAGACTGATAAAGAAGGCAAATTTTGAACTCAGAGATTTCTTAAAGAGGATGGAATTTTATTTTGAGATAAAAGAAGAATCAGATGAAAAGATAAAGGAAAAGCTTTTGAAGTATGGAAAGGAAAGGACGGCTATTGGTTTTGTCTGTTCAAATTCTGATAACATTTATCTTTTTATTGCCAAGGCTAAAGCAATTGAATCAATGGACGATCTTCATCCTTCATTAAAGAAACTTGATGTTACTGTCCTTTCAAAGGTCATTTTTCAAAAAATACTTGGATTCTCAAAGGAAGACTTAGATAATGACAAGCTGTTTCATTATACGACAGAGATATCTGATGCTATAAGAAGGGTGAGGAGAGGAGAATATCAGATGGCTTTTCTTTTGAATCCAACAAAGATAGAGCAAATAAAAGAGATAGCTGAGAATAGATTGATCATGCCAAGAAAATCAACTTACTTTTATCCAAAGATCCTTACAGGATTAGTCTTTAACAAGATAGATCCAAATGAAGTCATATCTATCACATAGGGTATATCTTGAGCCAGATGAAGAGATAGACTTCTTTCTGAACGGTAAGATAAAGATAATTCAGTCAAAACACGGATACAGGTTTTCTGTAGATGCTGTTTTTCTTTCAAGATTTGCTACAGTAAGAAAAGGGGATACGGTAGTAGATCTTGGAACTGGATGTGGAATAATTCTTCTTTTGCTCCTTTACAGGGAAAAAGATATATCTGTTGCAATAGGACTTGAGATTCAAAAAGAGCTTGCTTCTCAAGCATACAGAAATTCTATTCTCAATGGATTTGAAAAGAAGATGCACATAATTGTAGGAGACATAAGAAGACCTCCTTTTTCTGCAGAATTTGCTGATCTCGTTGTCTGCAATCCTCCTTACAGACCAGTAAAAAGTGGAAGGATAAATCCTGACATATCAAAAGCTATAGCAAGACATGAGATACTTCTGTCCTTAGATGACATCATAAATACATCCCGCAGGATACTTAAGAAAAAAGGAAGACTCTGTCTTATTTATCCTGCAGAAAGGATGGCAGAGGTAATAGCAAAACTTAAAAAGGGAGGTTTTGAGATAAAGAGGGTCCAGATAGCTTATCCTGATCTTTCTTCAAGAGCAAGTCTTGTCCTTATTGAATCATATCTTGGAGCAAAACCAGGGCTTATAATAGAACCTCCTATTGTTGGGCAAGGTGAAAGCTTGTCTTTTAGTGTTCATTAAAGTATAAAAGCCAGTATGAAAGATATCTGGAAGATACTGAAGTCTGTAAAGCTTGCTGTTTTTCTTTTAATAATCCTGGCCATAGCATCTACCTTGGGAACAATTATTCCACAGGGAGAAGAAGCTATATGGTTTGCAATGAAAAGACCAGAACTTTTCAAAATCCTTCATTTTCTCGGACTTTTTGACTTGTATCATACATTGTGGTTCAGGGCAATCTTAGGACTTCTTGCACTTAATCTAATCGTCTGTTCTGTTGACAGACTTCCAGATACATGGAAGAGGATAAAGGAGGTTAAAGAGCCAAAAAAAGAGGAATTTAGGATAAAAGTAAAAGAGGATTTTTCTGAAGTAAGAAAGAAGATAGAAGTTCATCTGAGATGCAGACTTCTTAAGGAACAAAAAGATAAGGTATGTTTTTTTATTGAAAAGGGAAGATTTTCATGTTTTGGTGTCTACATAGTTCACTTCAGCATCATACTGATACTTCTTGGAGGAATCATAGGTTCTATTTTTGGATTTGAAGGATATATGAGTATTCTGGAAGGGGAGAAAAAAGATACGGTAAGATTGAAGAATAAAAAGGAGCTTAAACTTGATTTTCAAGTAAGATGTGATAAGTTTCTGGTAGAATTTTATGAAAATGGTATGCCAAAGGAATATGTATCTTTTTTGACATTTATAAAAGGAGGAAAGGAGTTCAGAAAGACTTTAAAAGTAAATCATCCTGTAAGATTTGATGGTATAACATTTTATCAGGCAAGCTATGGAATAGCTGTTGGAGATTCTGTCCTTATCAAGGTCTTGGATAAGACTACGAAAAAAGAAAAAAAAGTAAAGATCTCCTTAGGAGAAGAGGCTTCTGTTTTTGGTATAAGGATTAAGCTCTTGGACATAAGAGAGGATTTTGGAGGGGCAGGTCCTGCTGTTTTTCTCAAGCTAAAAAAGGATGGAGAAAAAAGAAAGCTTATACTTTTCAGAGAAAGGAAAAAAGCAGAAAGGATACTTCCTTCTGAAATGTTAAACTCACCTATATTTGACCCATCTTTTTTTAATTATTCATTTTCAGTTGAATCTTTGGAAACAAAGTATTATACAGGTTTACAAGTAAGTAAAAATCCAGGAGTTCCTGTTGTATGGACTGGTTTTTTCTTTATTTCATTTGGTCTTATCCTTACTTTTTTTTCTTCTCACAGAAGGATCTGGATATATGTTCGGAAAAAGGAAGATGGAACCGAAATAGCTATATCAGGAATGTCAAACAGAAAGGATAAAGGCTTTCTTGAAAATATAAAGGAGAACATATCAAGAATATGTATAACACAGTAATACTTAGCTATACGACATTTGGATATTTTATTTCATTTCTTTTTTATCTCCTTATGTCTGTAATGAAAAAAGAAGTATTTGGGAAGATTGCATCTTTTTCCTCCATCCTTTTCTTTCTGCTTCATACCTCAGGCATAATCCTGAGATGGATAGAATCCTATAAGTTAGGAATAGGACATGCTCCACTTTCTAACTTATACGAATCTCTGATATTTTTTTCATGGGCTATAATGCTTTTATACATAATCCTGGAACTTAAGACAAAAACAAAGATCTTTGGTGTATTTGTAACACCTCTTTCATTCCTAATTATGGCCTATGCATCATTTTCACCTTCAGTTACAAGTAAAATTCAGCCTCTTATTCCTGCTCTTAAGAGCAACTGGCTTATAGCTCATGTAATAACTTGTTTTATGGGATATGCTGCATTTGGAATCTCTATGGCTTTAAGTATTGTGTATCTTTTAAATGAAAAAAGCAGATTTTCTATTTTTCTTGAGGAGTTAAATTATCAGATAGTGGTAATAGGATTTATGATGCTTACACTTGGAATAATTACGGGATCTGTATGGGCACATTATGCATGGGGAAGCTACTGGAGCTGGGATCCAAAAGAAACATGGTCACTTATAACATGGCTTGTATATGCTGCTCTTATCCATTCCCGTATGGTAAGAAGGTGGAGGGGAAGAAAGATAGCTATACTTTCTATTATAGGATTCTCGTGTGTCCTTTTTACATACCTGGGAGTAAACTTTCTCCTTTCAGGACTTCACAGCTATGCAAAGTCTTAGCTTCTTTCTGCCTCTTGAATAAGATCCTCTCCGTATCTTTCCAAAAATTCCTTTAAATCATCCTTCCAGTTTTTCATAATGCTTACACGAAACAATCTCAGTTCTTTATTTTCCAGAAGACAGTTTATAGGTCTCTTTGCAGGAACATCCCATTCTTTTATGCTAAATGTCTCTATCTTTGCAGGAATCTTTAATGTAGCCAGGATAAACTTTGCCCATTCAGCTCTCGTGCAATATCCTTCAGATGTAACATGAAATATTCCTTTCAGGTTTCTTTCTAAAAGCAAAAGTATCTGCTGAGCTACTCTATATGTCCATGTAGGAGATCCATACTGTTCTCTTATTACTCTTATCTTCTCTCCCTTTATAGCCTTCCTTATTACCCACTTTACAAAGTTGTCTCTTTTTCTTCCATAAAGCCATCCTGTCCTTATAATTATGTAATCATCTATGTTATCAATAACTGCCTTTTCACTTTCTGCTTTTGTCTTTCCATAAAAGGAGATTGGATTTGGTTCGTCATCTTCAAAATATGGCTGTGGAACAGGCTTTTTTCCATCAAATACATAATCACTTGATATATGAACAATCTTGCAGTCAAATCTTGCACATACCTGTGCAAGATTCCTTGCTCCTTCCACATTTATCTTTTGAGCAACCTCTTTTTCTTTCTCACATCCATCCACATCTGTATATGCTGCACAGTTTACAACTACATCAGGTGAATTTTTCTGAATTACTTCTATTACCTTATCCCATTTTCTTATATCCATCTCCTCTTTTGTAGGACAGACAACCTCATGTCTTTCTGAAAACACTTCCTTACAGTCACTTCCAAGCATTCCTGTGCTTCCAACAAGAAGGATCTTCATCTCTTCACCTCCTTAAACAGATATAAGCCAGTTATAACGAGTATTCCATCTCTTATAAGATACCATATCATGGATATCCTTGCTGATGGATTCTCTTTTAGATCAAAACATCCACATTCTACATTCATTCCTCTTATTGTGTTTAAAAGGATGGCTAAAAAAAAGCTGATAAGCAAGATGTTTACCAGAAGAATAGCTCCTTCCAGCATGAATCCAGATATGAGACATATCCCTAAGAAAAGCTCCAGCCAGGGAAGAACAATGGCTATAAGATTGGATAATGTATCAGGGAAGAGTCTGTAGTTGTAAACTACTTTTAAGAAATCTAAAGGAAACCTTATCTTGCTTAGACTTGCATATATAAAGACTGCTCCCAAGAACAACCTCAAAAATGTTACTTTCCTGATTCCAAAGGAAGACCAAGAGCTTTCCATCCCTTTATTCCATCAGGAAGATAATAGACATTTCTGTAACCTAAGGCATACAGTTTAAAAACCAGCTCTTTACTTAATCCACATCCCTCTTCACTGCAATATACTATTATAGGTCTCTCCTTTGGAAGTCTTATATTTCTTATTTCCTTATCAGGAGGAATATTTATTGCTCCTTTTATGTGTGCTTTTTTGTAATAATAAGAAGGTCTTGCATCAACAAAGACAGCTTCTTTTGAAAAAAAAAGCCTTTCTGCATCTTTTATGTCTATCCTAAACCTTTCTTCTGAAGTATCCTCAGAAAACAGATCTATCTTTTGTTTTCTAAATTGATTTACAGACATCCCAGCAAAAAAAGAAAGACTCAATATAAGAAACGCCTGAAATATCATGTTTCTTAACGAAAATATCCTTTTACCCATATCTCTATGTATGGCATCCTGGAATAGCTCGTCTTTATCTTCAGTCTTCCAGCAATCTCTTTGTCTTCTGAAGGAAACTTTACAAATTTTATCTCATACTTTTTTCCTCTCTCTATTTCTGAAATATAATACTGAACCTTCCTTTTATCCAGATCAAAAGACATTGGCTTTATAAAAAGAGGTTCTTTTAGATTTGCTTTTATCATTACCCTTGCTTTTATTATATCCGTCTTTCTTCCAATAAGATATACCCTTTTTGGAGAAACCTCTATGGGAGATATAACCTCTGCCTTTACTACAAGAAGAAGATTTCTCTGTTCAACATCATCTGTTTCTATAGCAACAGTCCTTCTTATCTCTCCTTCATCTTCCGAAGTATCAATGTATACCTTTACCTTTCCTTCTTTTCCAGGAAGTATGGTCTCATCCCATGAGACCACAGTGCATCCTCATCCAGGAACTACCTTTCTTATACTCACCTTCCTTTTTCCCAAGTTCTTTATGACAAATGTATAGACTATAGGTCTTCCTTTTATAACCTTACCAAGACTTACTTCTCTTTTCTCTATAAGAAGTCTTCCATAGGAAGGGCTAACAAGAGAGATTAAAAAAAAGAACAAAAGAGCTTTTTTCATAGTTCAATCAGTTTTACTCTGTTTCTTCCTTCTTTTTTTGCTTCATAAAGCATCTGATCTGCTTTTTTTATAAGAATGTCTGAAGTAACTACCTCCTTTTTCTTTTTAGGATCAAATCCAGCTACTCCAAAACTTGCAGTAATCCTTATCTTTTCTCCTCCTGCATCTATCAGACTTTCCTCTATACTCCTTCTGATCCTTTCTGCAACTGTTCCAGCTCTGTATGCATCTGTTTCAGGAAGGACTATAAGAAATTCCTCTCCACCATATCTTGCAATCCAATCTGAACCATCCCTTATCTGCTTTTTTATTATACCTACAAATTCCTTAAGAACCATGTCTCCTGCTTGATGACCATATGTGTCATTTACATCTTTGAAGTGATCAATGTCACACATAATAACAGACAGAGGATGACTGTATCTTATGCTTCTTTTTATCTCTGAAGGAAGAAATTCCATAAGATAACCCCTGTTATAACATCCTGTAAGAGGATCTGTTATAGAAAGCCTTCTTATCTTTTCATTTGCTTCTCTAAGAGATCTTTCAAGCTTAAGTATCCTTATTCCTGTCTTTATTCGTGCAAGGAGCTCTGCCTGATTAAATGGCTTACTTACATAGTCATCTGCTCCTGCTTCAAGCCCCCTTACTATGTCTTCTTTTGCGTCTTTTGCAGTAATGATAATTATAAAGACATAACCTGGAGATTCAATCTTTCTTAATGTCCTGCACAGCTCAAGACCATCTATCTTTGGCATCATCCAGTCCGTAAGAACAATAGGAAAATACTGTTTTTTAAAAATCTCTAAAGCCTCCTCTCCATCCTTTGCACTCTTTACGCGAAAACCTTCTTTTTTCAGAAGATTCTCTAAGATGATCCTTGATATAGAATCGTCATCTACTACGAGGATAGGAAAAAGGTGCTTGTTGTTTTCAGAAATTTCCTGCATATAGATGATTAGATCTTCTGTATATCTTTTATGAATCTGTCAATTATCTTTTCATTCATCTCTTTTGACAGCTCCTTTCTCAGTCTTTCTTCAACAACAGCTATAGCCATGTTCATCATCTCGTCTGAAAGCATCCTTTTTGCCTTTTCAAGTTCTGTCTTATAATACAGATTTGCATCTTCTATCATCTTTTGAGCCTCTTTTTTTGCATCCTCTATTATCTTTTCCTTTTCCCTTTTTGCCATCTCCAGGATACTTTCCCTTATCTGTTCAGCATAAACCTCTGCATTACTTATCTTTTCCCTTTGTTCTTCTATTTCCTTCTTTACTCTATTATACTCTTCTTCAAGCTTTGAGATATTTCCCTGGATCTTATCCCTTTCGTTTTTTAAAAACTCCAGAAGAGGTCTTTTTCCGTAGCGAATAAAAAGGAAGACAATTATTCCAAAGTTTACAAAGAGCATTATGTTGTTATAGATGATCCTTGCCTTAGAAGGGGCTGTCTTTGCTGAAAGACAGATTGAAGGAAAGATAAGAAGGATAAGAGAAGCAACTGTTATCTTTTTTATAATCTCTTCTGCTATCTTTTGAGCTTGCTTTTCCAAACTTGGTCTTACTTTTTCTATCTGCTCCCTAATTCTTTTTTCAGCCTCTTCTTTTATAACAGAAACTTCCTTTCTTGATTTTTCTAAAATCTTCTCAGCTTCCCTCAATCCTTCTTCTCTTATCCCAGCTCTTTCTTGAGCTGCCTTAAGCTTTGCTTCAGTTTCTATTTTCAAAAACTTATCCTTAAGTCTTTCAGCCTCTTCTTTTATCTTTTCAAGCTCTTTTCTTTTATCCTCAATGAATTTTCTTCTTTCTGCCATTATCTTCATTACTGGTTTAAAAAGGATACGATCCAGGATAAACATAAGTATTAAGAAATGAAGGATCTGAAGGGGGAGTGTGGCATTTATCGTTATAAGTCCTCTTACGGTTTCAAATTCCATCCTTCTTCACCCTTATACGACGAATATAAGAAGGAGTGCAATGACGAGAGAATATATTCCTGTAGATTCTGAAACTGCCTGTCCAACAAGCATTGTTCTTGTTATAAGTCCTGCCTCTTCTGGTCTTTTTCCTATGGACTCACATGCCTTTCCTGCAGCAAAACCTTCTCCTATCCCTGGTCCAATTGCACCAAGTCCCATTGCAATTCCTGCACCAAGCATTGCTGCTGCTTTAATAAGATCGTGTCCTGTGATGTTTACAGCCATCTCTTAATCCCTCCTTTTTTTATATTACGACAAATATCAAAACAAGGCTTATTACCATGGCATATATTGCTGTTGACTGTGATACTGCCTGTCCTATAAGCATTACTCTCGTAAGAGTTGCTGCTATTTCTGGATTTCTTGCAATCCCTTCACAGCTTTTTCCAGCAGGTATTCCTGCACCTATTCCAGGTCCTATTGACGCAAGTCCTGTGCTCAAGCCAGAGCTGAGAAGTGCTGCCCATGCAGGATGAAAAGGAACGCCTTTCAGATTTACAAACATAAGCACCAGAGATATGACCATTGCAAATATTGCAGGGGTCTGATCAACTGCAGATCCTATAAGCATATTAGTAATAAGTTTTCCTGTTACAGCAGGCTGCCTGCTTATTCCAACACAGCATTCTGCTGCAGGAAATCCTCCTCCAATACCAGGACCAAAAGCACCAAGTCCCATACATATTCCAGATCCAATAAGTGCAAATGCTTTAAGGAGTGGAGCACCTGAAACATCTAAGAAAAGAAGGAGGATGGCTATGACAAGTGCAAATATTGCAGAAGTTTCTGCCATTGCCTGTCCTACGAGCATTGCTTTTGCAATGTCTCCTCCTTTTTCAGGTCTTATAGAGATTGCCTCATTTGCCTTTCCAGCAGTATATCCTTCTCCAAGTGCAGCACCTATTGCACCAAGTCCCATGCAGAGACCTGCACTCAGAAGCTTTGAAAGGTTTACTGCTGCCTGAACATCCATCTTACTTCACCTGAACAGCAATGTATACAAGGGTCAAAAGTGTGAATACAAGTGCCTGAATCGTTCCAACAAAGAGTCCAAAAAACAGGTTTAAAATAGGAGGAAGAAGAAGACTGTATACGAGATATGAAACAACGATTATGATTATTGCTCCTCCCATTATGTTTCCAAAAAGACGGAATGAGATAGAGATTACCTTGGAAATCTCTCCTATTACGTTAAGTGGTGCCATTATGAAGATAGGTTCAAGATAACCTTTTATGTATTCCTTAAAACCTTTTTCCCTTATTCCAGCATACTGTGCAATAAAGAATCCCATAATTCCCATACCAAGAGGAGTATTCAGATCTCTTGTAGGTTCTGAAAGCTTTGGAATTATTCCAAGCCAGTTAGATACAAGGAGGAACATAAAAAGTGCGCATATAAGTGGAAAATACTTTTTTCCAAGCTCTTCGTCCTCAAGTGTATCAATGCATATGTCATAGAATGCAGTAATAAGGAGTTCTGCAACTGTTTGAAATGGATTTGGGATTATTCCCATCCTTTTTCTTGCAAGAAGAGAAAACACAATAAGTATTCCCATAACGATCCATGTCATTATTATTGTCTTCACATTGAACCTTAGGACTATTCCAAAAAGGTTTACCTTCAGCTGAAGTATCTGAGTAAAATCTTCCATGTTTATTCTCCCAGCAGAAGAGGTTTAAGAATTACATAATAGCCAAAAAGGACCATCTGAACAGAAAATATCCCTGCAACAGTTGCAGCGATATTAAAGCTTCTGTCCTTTATTGCAACTATTATTGGTATAGAAAGAACGGCATATCTTATAAAAAGAGAACCAAGAGAGAATGCTCCTGCTTTCCTCCTTTCTTTTCCCCATGAAAAAGGAAGGAATGAACACATAAGGATGAAGTTTATTACACTGAAACATGTTCCAAGAAGAAAACCTTTTGCTACAGAAGGCATACCTAAGATAAGTGAAAAAAAAGAGACAGAAGAACCAAAAAGAAGAGCAAAACTGCATACCCTATTCTGAAATCTTTTTACTTCTTTTGCTGGAAACCTTTTTTCTTCCATCTTCTACTTCAAGAATCTGTCTATATGCAGTATAAGCTCCACCTATTATTCCAAGGATTATGAAGATCGTAGTAAAAACACCTTTTATATGAAGCCACTTGTCTAAGTAATAACCTATTGCAAAGCAGAAAAGTATAGATCCTATTACTGTGAGTCCAAGCTGTGTAACGAGTATAAGGTATTCTGTCCATCTTTCTTTTTTTCTAATCTTTCTTTCTCCTTTTTTGTCTTGGAGCATATAAAAAATTATCTGTCAACTGTCAAGGAATTTTTTTTAGCTTATATCTTTTTGCTATTTTGTCATTAAGGATCAGAAGTAAAAATATAAGAATCCCCCACTGAAATATACATGTTCCAAGACTATACTTGCAAAAAGGATTCCACCATTTTTCAAAAAGCATAACTGCCTTATAGAACCACCAGAAGATAAGTCCAGCAAATTCCAGAGGAATAACATATTTGACCAATACATCAAACCAAGATCCAACCTTTATCTTCCTTTCATGTGGATTTATCAGATCCTTTCTAAAATCAGAAATACCATACCTTATTGAAGCAAGACAGAAGAAGAATCCACTTAAAAGAAGTCCTATTCCCCATACCCAATCCTGATTACACAAAAATTCTATGCTTATTGCTGAAGGGATTCCAAAAATGATTCCTAAGACAACAACAAAAACAACTGCCTTCCTTCTTTCATATCCCATATCCATAATAACTCTTACTGCAAGCTCTATCATTGCAATAAGAGAAGAAAAAGCAGCAAAAAAAAGAGAGATAAAAAAGATGGATGTAAAAAGATATGCACTGGTTATCTTTTTAAAAAGTGAAGGAAGCCAGATAAATGTAAGTCCTACATTTCCTGATGATACTGCCTTAAATGCCTCATCCTGAGGAAGGAATGAAAAAAGCGTGCAAAGGACAGCTATTCCAGCAAGTATTGAGGCAAGATTATTTCCAAGTCCTATAATAAGAGAACTTGAAACGATGTCTTCATTCCTTGAATATACTGCATATGTAAGGATAAGCCCCCATCCAGGTCCAACAGACCATGCAGACTGAGATATTGCTGAAAGCCATGTCTTATAGTCAAAAAGATTTTCTATTTTTGGAAAAAAAAGGTATCTTATTCCTTTTATAGAATCAGGAAGAAAGATTGATCTTAGTGCAGCTATAAACATAAGAAGAAAAAGAAGTGGAATAAGTATCTTGTTTATCCTTTCTATTCCACCTTCTATTCCAAAGGCTACTACGAGTCCTGCCAAAAGAAAAGAGATTATGTGAAAAAAAAGAGGTTCAAAACCTGAGATAAACCTTTTCCAAAAGATTTGAGGATCTGAATGAAGTATACTGCTTTTTAATGAACCTATTGCGTATCTTATAAACCATCCTGTAACAACACTGTAATAAAACATTATTGCCATTGTGCAGAATGCAACAAATCCTCCCATCCAGCAATACTGACCTCCACAGATCATTCCAAATGACTTAACAACACCTGCCCTTGTCTTTCTTCCTATTGCAAATTCAAGGATGATTATTGGAATGGACCACATAAAAAGTGCTATCATCCATGCTATGAGAAAAGATCCTCCACCGTTTTGTGCTGCAACTCTTGGAAATCTCCAGATATTTCCAGCACCAATTGCCATACCAAGTCCAGAAAGTATAAATCCCCATCTTGAAGTAAATGATTCCCTTTCCATTTTTTATGAAAGAAGGACTCTGACAGGTTCTAATCCAAAAGGACTTCCCTGCTCTATTGCTTTAAGCACAGATCCACCACCAGTAAAGAAGTAATACTGATCAGGACTGTCGATCCCTTTCAGATACACACCAGGACAGAGTTCCTTTAGTTCCTGAAGTGTATCTCCTCCTGCAAAAAGCTTAATTGCATTCTGATTTCTGCTTATGAGTTCATAAAGTGCCTTTGATCCTTCAAAAAAATAGGGCATAAGTCCCATTACTGCATTCACAAAAATCGTCTTTGCCTTTTCTATCTCTTCCTTTATCTGAGCATATGAATCAGGAGCTATGTCAACTATATATGAAGCAGAACCTTTTTTCTTAAGTTCTTCAAGACTTACTTTCCTATACATTCCCTCTTTTCTTTCAAGATCTTCTGATTCTATAACTTCTGGAAGCTCAAGTATCTTTTTTTTCTTTTTGTCCATCTCTATAAGCTCTTTTGCAAGCTCTATGTCCTCTTCTGAAACACCTTTTATACGGATGTCATACTTTGCACAGAGATAAGTATTATACATGACCCCACCAAGTATAAGCCTGTCTGCTTTTTCATAAAGGACCTTAACAGGACCTATCTTTGTGTCATACTTTGCTCCTGCAACAATTGCAACAAATGGTCTTTCTGGATAAAGGACCTTGTCAAGATTTGATACTTCCTTCTGCATAAGGATTCCTGCATATGAAGGAAGCCTTTTTGCAATGTCATATGTAGATGCATGAGGCTGCCATGAACCAAATGCATCATTTATGTATATCTCTGCAAGGGAAGAAAGCTCTTCTGTAAACTCTTCCCTTTCTTTTCCCTTTGCTTCTTCTCCCTGAAACCATCTCGTATTTGGAAGATAAATCATGTCAATCTTTCCTCTTTTCAGTTCCTCTATCTTTGGTCTTATAGAATCATCTATATGAAGGATACCTTTTTCTGGATCTATCTGAAACTCAGGGACATGTATCTTTACAGGAAGCTTCTTTTCAAGATATTCTACGATTGGTCTTACAGACTCATCACTGCTACATCTTATCCTTCCAGTCTTTTTATCCCTTGGTCTTCCTATGTGTGTCATAAGGATTGGTCTTCCACCTTTTTTTGCAATCTCATAAAGTGTGCAGAATGTAGCATCTATCCTGTATGGATCCTTTATTTTCCCTTTTTTTACGACATTGTGATCAACACGAACAAGGACGACCTTATCTTTCATATCAGCATCCTGTATTACCCTGAGCTTCATATTTTCCCTCCTTTCATGCAGCTTCTTTTGCAAGCTTTCTTGCAATCTTTCTTGTCATCTTCTTAAGCCTGCTTATTCTTCTTCTAAGCAGTGCTGCTCTTTTTTTATCATTGTTTTTGAGAGCTTCTTCCCTTTCTTTCTTAAGCTCTCTTATCTTCCTTTTTAGCTCTCTTATCTTTTCCTTTCCTTCTGCTGGCTTAGCCTTTTCTTCTTTTATCTCCAGAAAATCCTTTATTATCTTTACGAGCTCCTCTTTCTGCATTGCATGTGCACCTTTTACCCATGGAATCTTCATTGCAATCTCTCTTAGCTCTGTTGCAGTAATCTTTTCTATTCTTCTGTCTCCTATAATTCCCTTTATCTCTTCCTGGATCTTCTTTTTCTCTTCTTCTGGTATCTGCTCTTCCCTTCTTTCCTCCATCATTCTCCTCCTTCAAGTTTTTTTGCTTTCTTTATAAAAGGAATGACAAGGTCTATAGGAATTGGAAAAAGTGTTGTTGAACTTCCTTCTGCTGCAATTTCCCTAAGTGTCTGAAGATATCTGAGCTGAAGTGCTTCTGGATACTTCTGAATGATTCCTGCTGCCTCTGCAAGCTTTGCTGCAGCCTGATATTCTCCTTCTGCATTAATTATCTTTGCCCTTCTTTCCCTTTCTGCCTCTGCCTGACGAGCCATAGACCTTTGCATCTCTTCTGGAAGATCAATGTGTTTCAGCTCTACAGTAGTTACTTTTATACCCCATGGATCAGTATGCTTGTCAAGGATGCTCTGAAGCCTTGTATTTATCTTTTCCCTTTCTGCAAGGAGTTCATCAAGCTCTACCTGTCCACAGACACTTCTAAGCGTTGTCTGTGCAAGCTGTGATGTTGCAAAAAGATAATCCTCTACTTCTACTACTGCCTTTACTGGATCAACCACACGAAAGTATACTACAGCATTTACCTTTATGGAAACATTGTCCCTCGTTATGACATCCTGTGAAGGAACATCCATTGTTACGAGCCTTAAAGATACCTTTACCATCCTGTCAATTATCGGAATAAGAAGTATAAGTCCTGGTCCTTTTGTTGCAACGACTCTTCCCAGTCTAAAGATCACTCCTCTTTCGTATTCCTTAAGGATCCTTATAGCTGAACTGAGAAGCATTATCAGGAATATGATTGCAAGTATGTAAAATAACATAAAAAATCCCTCCTTTTTTTAATCTCCTTTTTTCACACTTAATGTCAATCCTTTAAAAGACCTTACCTTTACCTTATCTCCTGGCTTCAAATTTTCATCAGATTCTGCATTCCAATATTCCCCATGAACAAAGACAATACCTCTTCCATCCTTCCAGCTTTCTACGATCCCTTCCTCACCAATCAGTGCTTCAAGACCTGTTTTTGGGCGTATTCTGTGAGCCTTTATTGCAAAAAGTGTTATAAGAAGGAAAAAAAGTGCAAACATAATTATTGTAGGAAACATTACCTTTAAAGATATTCTCATGTCTTCAAAAAGCATCATTGATCCAAGAAGAAGAGAGATGATTCCTCCAATTGTAAGAAGCCCATAACTTGTTACCTTTACTTCAAGTATGAACATGATTATTCCAAGTGCTATAAGGAGAAGACCTGCATAGTTTACGGGAAGTGTGTGAAATGCATAAAATGCAAGGATAAGAGATATTGCTCCTATTATTCCTGGAAGGATTGACCCTGGATGGGCAAGTTCAAAATAAAGTCCAGTAAGACCTATCATCATGAGTATATATGCTATGTTTGGATCACTTATTGTCTCAAGTATCTTATCTCTCAGATTTGGCTTAAAATAAACTACCTCTATTTTCTCTGTTGAAAGTGTTATCTCACCTGAAGGAAGCTTTACTTTCATTCCATTTATCTTTCTGAAAAGCTCATCCATGTCTTTTGCAATGATGTCTATTACATTCTTCTTAAGTGCTTCATCTGCAGTTATAGAAACACTTTCCCTTATTGCCCTCTCTATCCAACGAGCATTTCTTCCTCTCTGCTTTGCTATGCTTCTTGCATATGAAGCCATATCATTTACAATCTTTTCAGACATATTCCTTCCTATATCCCTTCCACCAACAGCTACAGGATGAGCTGCACCAATGTTTGTCCCTGGTGCCATTGCAGCAATGTGAGCAGAGATCGTGATTATTGCACCTGCTGATGCAGCTCCTGCACCACTTGGAAATACATAGCAGACTACAGGAACTTTTGAATTAAGTATTGCTTTTATTATCTGCCTCATAGATGTTGCAAGTCCACCAGGAGTATCTATCTGGATTACTACGAGATACGCCCCTTCTTTTTCAGCATTCTTTATTCCTCTTACAACATATCCTGCTGATCCAGGGTTAATCGTTCCCGTAAGCCTTATTACAAAAGCTTTTTTAGAACAAAGTGCTTCTTTATTCAGAAATATCAAAAATAGCAAAAGAAGAATCTTATTTCTTAACATCAAGACCAAGCCTTTCCATAATCTTTTTCATATCTTCCCATACAAGCTTCTTTGCAGAAGGATTCCTGAGAAGGTATGCTGGATGAAATGTTGGCATAACAGGAATGTCATTATATGTATACCAGTTTCCTCTGTTTTGTGAAATCTTAAAGCTTTTTCCAATAAGTGCCTGAGATGAAATCCTTCCCAATGTGCATATTACCTTTGGTCTTATAAGCTTAAGCTGTGTTTTTAAAAAAGGAAAGCACGCCTTTATTTCATCCTCCTGTGGATCTCTGTTTCTTGGAGGTCTGCACTTTACAACATTGCATATGTATACCTGATTTCTTTCAAGTCCCATTGCTCTTATAATCCTTGTAAGAAGCCTTCCTGCTTCTCCAACAAAAGGTCTTCCTTCCCTGTCCTCTTCTCTTCCAGGAGCTTCTCCAACAAAGACGAGATCTGCTTCAGGATTTCCTTCTCCAAAGACGATATTTTGCCTTTTCTGATAAAGTTTGCATCTTGTGCATCCTTCTATGTATCTTTTCAGCTCATCAAGTGTCTTTATCCTTTCAAGGACAGCTTCTTCCATTAGCTGATCTCCTGAAAGTGACTTTTTTGATAATGGAAAAGATTCAAGACCAATTTCTTTATAAAAATGAACAGTCTTTTTTAAATCAGCAATTATTTCTTTTAACTCTTCTTTCATAGATCTCTTTTACTCTGTCAAGTATAAGATTTGCAAGTTCTTCCTTTTTCATAAGAGGTGTCTCTTCTATCCTTCCATCCCTGTAAATTATCTTTGCAATGTTTGTATCTGCTTCAAAACCAGAATCCTTTCTTGAAACATCATTTGCAACGATCATATCAAGACCTTTTTTTTCAAGCTTCTCTTTTGCATTCCTTACGAGATCCTCTGTCTCTGCAGAAAATCCAACGAGGATGCATCTTCCATTATTCTTCCTTCCAAGCTCCTGTAATATGTCTGGATTCTTTATAAGCTTCAGCTCCAAAAATTCCTTTTCCTTTTTTATCTTTCTCTGAAAAGTCCTTTCTGGTCTATAATCTGATACTGCAGCAGCCTTTATCACAACATCACACTCCTTCCACTTCTCCAAGACCTTATCCCTCATCTGAATTGCCGTATCTACTTTGTAAAACTCAACTCCTCTTGGTGGATCAATCCTTGCTGGTCCACTTATAAGTATCACATAAGCTCCTCTTCTTTTTGCCATCTTTGCTATAGAATATCCCATCTTTCCACTTGATCTGTTTGTAATAAATCTTACAGGATCAATTGGTTCAACAGTAGGTCCAGCAGTAACGAGTATCCTCATTCCTTTAAGATCTTTTTCTGTAAGTGTGTCCTTTATCTCCTCAAGGATATCTTCTGGTTCAGGAAGCCTTCCCTTTCCATAAGCCCCACATGCAAGCTCCCCTTCTTCTGGTTCAACAATTATAAAACCCCTTTTCCTTAGCTTTTCCAAGTTTTCCTGAACAGCAGGATTCAGGAACATGTTTGTGTTCATAGCTGGACAGATCATAATCTTTGAAGAAGATGCAAGGACAAGTGTTGAAAGGAAGTCGTCTGCTATTCCATTTGCTATCTTTCCGATTATGTTTGCTGTTGCAGGAGCAATGACAATAAGATCTGAGTCCTGTGCCCAGAGGATGTGCTCCATCTCCTTTCCCTGCAAAAACATGTCCCAGATAACCTTGTTTCCTGTAATTGCTTCAAATGTAAGAGGAGAAATGAATCTCGTAGCATTCTCTGTCATTGCAACCCTTACATAGAATCCTTCTTTTATGAGAATCCTTGCAAGCTCTGCTGCCTTATATGCAGCAATGCCTCCTGTTATTCCCAGAAGTATCTTTTTCATGACATTTTTATTAAAAAATAAAAATTACTGCTTGACAACAAAAATATGTCATGGAAAATTCAAAAAATGGATTTCAGTTTTAAACAGCTTGAGGTATTCTGCAAGATCGTAGAAACTGGAAGCTTTTCAAAAGCAGCAGAAGAAGTATTTCTTACTCAGTCATCCGTAAGTGAAAGGATTGCAAATCTTGAAAGACAGATAGGTGCAAAGCTCTTTGACAGGATTGGAAAAAAGGTATTTCTTACAGATGTTGGAAAGCTCTTTTACAGATATGCAAAAAGGCTTCTTGAAGAAAAAGAAAGGATATCAGAGGAGATTCAGGATTTTCTTGGAGTAAAAAAGGGCAAGCTAAGTATTGGAGGAAGCACAATCCCAGGAGAATATATACTTCCAAAGGTCATAAAGAAATTCAATGAAAGATATCCTCTTATAAATGTAAACATCTCTGTTCATGATTCAAAAAAGGTTCAGAACATGGTCTTAAACGGAACTTTTCAGCTTGGTATCATAGGCTTTATTCAGCCAGATCAGAACATAAGATGCAAAAGTCTGTGGAAGGATGAACTCGTCGTGGC
>Ga0190367_1000632_pt1 | contig 24281 bp, 19 predicted proteins | sample 4872181011_MG_FD_171838 | JGI IMG/M metagenome (GOLD analysis project Ga0190367, IMG submission 171838) | Hydrothermal vent microbial mat bacterial communities from Southern Trench, Guaymas Basin, Mexico - 4872-18-10-11_MG | ecosystem: Environmental > Aquatic > Marine > Hydrothermal vents >...
GACTTTATTAGGGTCTGCAATACCCAATTTTACAGCATAGTTTCTAGCGTAAACCACGTCCATTAAGTCTCCTCCGCCAGGATCGCCTATATCTAGTCTTCTAAACTCTTCACCGTAGCCTGTAGAGTCTCTAAAGTTTGGTGCAACAACATGGTAGCCTAGGGCCACAAGTGATGCTATGAATGTTCTCCAGCAGTCAGCTACTTCAGACCATGGGCCCCCATGAACATATATTACTGTTGGTCCAGGTTTTGGTGCTATCGTACTTTCCACGATGAATGCTGGTATTTCTAAGCCGTCAAAGCTCTCATATTTCACAAATGTCACTGTACCAAAGCGTTTAACTATATAGTCTGGGAGTTTTGCCCCAAGTATCTCTTTTACTTCTCCAGTATTCATATTGACCATGTATATTCTTGAGGGGGTGGTTAGTGATGACCATGAAGCATAGACTTTACTACCATGTATAGCAATGTTTTCTACATAGCCTTCGGGTAATGGGACTTCCCTTCCATCAATAAATGTTCTAGTCCTACCATTAGCTTTACCTATAAACCATATTTTACCCTCTTGAGTCCAACCATAAACTGCGTATTCGGAGAATTTGTACTTCTTGTAATCACTATACTGGAATTCTGGCTCTTTAAGCTCATTAGAGTAAACATCATATACCACTAGTTTTTCATCACCAAACGCGTTTGTTGAGAATAAGAGTTTACCATTATATGCTTTTGGAGGCTGTTTCGTATTTAACTATATGTTTAAATACTTTTAAATGCTTCTAACTGCTTGATGAGGGTGGCTTGATGACCCGCCTTTGCGGTGAGGATTCATCCTCAGATGGGAGCCCTATGGCGTTGGGCTCGACTGAGCCCCATGAGGTGTAGGGTGAAGCAAGTGAACCCACACCAAGGGCTAACCCCCCTCACGAAATCAAAAGTATTGAAAACTATCTAGAAATACCGTGAGGGGAGAAACGCTTAAAGTCACCAACCTTTAGTTCTTTACCTTCCCTCACATCAACCTTAAACACTTGGTGAAGCTCCTTACCCCCACTAACATCTTTAGTGTATATCACAAGTGGTGATGAGGATTTCACATCTGCTACATCATGAATGCCCCCACTTGTAACCTTAACAGTCTTACTTGTTTCTAAATCTAAAGTCCAAAGGTCGAATACTCCTTCAACTGTTGAGACATATACTAATTTATTCTGAGTTACACCTACAACCCCATATCTAGGTACTCGTATTATCTCTTCAAGAATCTTCAACTTCTCAGTAATAGATGACGTTGACATTGAAACTCACCTAATGAAAGAATACTCTCACAATACTTATATAAAGTTCCTGTAATAGGAAAATCCTAGGTAAGCTTTAGAATAATTAGCTTAACCTTAACACTTTAGTATAGTCTATTGAGATAACTTACTCAATTCCTCAGATAACTTACGTAACATTGCTTCTATAGTCGGATCTAGATATCCCCTAGTCGACTTTATTATTTTAAGAGTTTTAAGCATTAATGTTAAGCCTATAAGCCATCTCTCTAGACACTTTTTAACAAGGTTTAAGTATTCCTGAATGCCTTTCCTAGTTATCTGGTAATATGCTATAGTCTTCTGTCCCTTCCGCTCCTCAATACGTTCAAGTAGACCTTGTTCTGCTAGTTCATTTAAAACTTTGTATATCGTTCCTATGGAGGGTGACCATTTCCCCTTAGTCAACTTCACTATGTTCTTGTAGACCTCATATCCGTGAATCCTTCCAGCTTCAATAATACATGCTAAAATTACGCCCTTAAGCAATGCTATTTTACATGGACTTCTACTTGTTTCATCCCTAAATGTCAAGAGTTCAACCTCCTTATACTAGTATTCTCCGAAATATATTTAAAAGCGATATATTCCTTAGAAATATAGCTCCTATAGTATCATGATTACTAGGTTCTCTAAGATGAAGGACGAGAGGGCTGAAGTTTTCAGAGATAGAATACTGAATGGCCCAATAGTTAAAACACTTCTCTGGCTTGCTTACCCAATTATCCTAGCCAACCTTGTTAACTTATCGTATAATCTTGTTGACGCTTTTTGGCTCGGTAAACTTGGTAAAGCCGCATTCGGTGCTCCTACTGTTTGTTGGCCATTAATAATGCTATTTTACTCTGTTGGTATGGGTTATGCTAGAGCAGGCATAGCCTTAATTTCACAATACTATGGTGCAGGGGATAAGAGGCTTACTGAGAAGAGTGCTGGAAACCTCTTCAGCTCTATAGCAATTGTAGCCTTGCTGCTAAGCTTACTAGGCTACACGTTAGCGCCAGAGGCACTTAAATTAATGAGTGTACCATCAGACATTTACCCCTTGGCTGTTAGTTACATTAGAGTAATATTCTTGGGTATACCGTTATCCTTTCTAGGCTTTGCCTTTAATACTATAGCTAGTGCCTTAGGTGATACAAAAACTCCATCAAGACTTAACATAATCTCTGTCCTCTTCAACATAGTCTTAGATCCAATACTAATTTTCGGGCTCTTTGGATTCCCAAAGATGGGTGTTATTGGTGCAGCATTAGCTACAGTAGTCTCTAGATCCTTAGTATCTTTTGTTGGAGGATACTTACTATTTAAAGGGTTTAGAGGGATAAAAATAGGCTTGAAAGACTTAAAAATCGAGGGTTGGTGGCTTAAGAAAGTAATCTCTATAGGAACTCCTCTAACCATACAACAATCATCAAACTCTCTAGGATTCACTATAATGATGTCATTAGTGTCAAGATATGGGACTACCATTGTTGCAGCCTATGGTGTCGTAATAAGGCTTATTAACATTCTAGAGGCCTTTACCTGGGGTATTAACAGGGCAACATCAATAATGGTGGGACAGAATATTGGTGCAGAAAGATATGATAGGGCTAGAGCTATAGCAAACATGTCTAACATATTAATCGCTGGCTCTCTTACCTTAGGCTCAATATTCATCTATGGGTTTAGAGAACAATTGATCGCAGTATTCATTAACAAACCCGATGTGATAGTTGAAGGATCTAAGCTAATCCAAATATTAGCTATATCAATACCGTTCTTCGGCTTATTCTTTACAACAGGAGCTATAGCAAGTGGTTCTGGTCATACAAAGATTTTCGCACTACTATCCATAATTAGACTATGGGTTCTCAGAATAGGACTTAGCATAATACTATCCTTCATCCTCGGCTTAGGACCTGAAGGATTATGGATAGCTATGAGTATAAGTAATATATGCATTGGGATAGCATCCTTCCTATGGCTTAAGAGAGGCACATGGCTCAAGAGGGTCATAGAAGTACATAGTCCTATGGGAGGATAAATAAGTCATGAAGCTGCAATACTCATAGCTTAGTAATCTCAATTACATGACAAACACTAACATTAAGGGTCGGTAACCTTGCAATCCAGAATTATACTATTATTTATCGCGGTCTTTGCAGTTTCATGGGCCTCAATATTTGTTAGGTTAAGTGAAGCACCAGCTCTGGCTTGTGCTCTTTGGAGAATGGCTTTTTCAGTTCTGATAGTATTATGTGTCTACAGGCTCAATGTGATAGATGCGTTAAGAAGGCTAAGTTTGTGTGATTACCTAAAGCTTCTCATACCAAGTGTGGCTTTAGCTTTACATTTTGGTTTATGGATGGAGTCTCTATTTCTTACATCAATAGCGGTAAGTACTACAATTGTTTGTACACATCCCATATTCTCAGCTTTAACAGTGTACTTAGCATTGGGTGAAAAACCCAATATAAAGCAGATATTAGGCTTCATAATGGCTCTGACAGGTATATACATATTGTACTCTATAGATACAGGTTATTACGGTATTCAACACGGCCTAGGCGTTCTACTTGCTCTAGGTGGTGCAATAACAGGAGGAATATACTTTGCTTATGGTAGAATTTTAAGAAGATACATTCCATTACCTACATATACGTTTACAGTTTATTCCATCTCAGCAATAGTATTACTATTGCTCTCATTGATTTATGGGGTTCCAGTAATAGGTTATCCTCTTAAGTCATGGATATTCTTCGTTTTACTTGCATTAGTACCTATGATGCTTGGTCATACAATACTCAACTACCTGCTCAAATACTTCAAGGTATTTTCTGTCACATCAGCTGTTCTTGGAGAGCCTGTAGGCGCGACACTATTAGCCATAGTTATATTCAATGAGGTGCCTGCACTGGTAACCTACATAGGTATGGTTGTGGTACTGACTGGTATAGCTTTAGTGTTAACTAGTAAAGACTAGATCACTAAGTTTAATGCATATTAAACACTAACCATACTATACTAACTCTAGGTAGATGTTAATGGTTGACGGTAAAGTATCCATAGTTAGAAGCAATAGTAGAATTGATGGCGTTCAGAGATGCTTAGGTCTAGTACATGATGAAATAAAAACAAGGATTAAAAGAAAGGTACTAATAAAACCAAACTTTGTATCAGTATACAATCCTCTTTGTGCAACACATGTAGATGCAGTTGATGCATTAATTAACTATTTAATAAGCAATTTTAATATTAGTGAAGTTATAATTGCTGAAGCCCCAGCTCTAGGAGAGTTCTTTAAGGGCATAGAGAACTATGGGTATACGAGACTGAAAAACAAATATGGAAATCTCGAATTCATAGACTTAAATGCTGATGAATTGGAGTATGTTGAAGTATATGATCGACATGGCAGACCATTTAAAATAAGGGTAACAAAAACGCTACTTAGAGAAGATCTATTTAAAGTGTCTACATGTAGGCCTAAAACCCATGATACAGTAGTTGTAACTTTAACTATTAAGAATATGGCTGTAGGTGCTCCAGTTAAAGAGGATAAGCCTAAGATACATCAAAACTATTTCTTCATAAATTTAAATATAGCATTACTAGCAAGACCCACAATGCCCGACTTAGGAGTAGTAGATGGCTTAGAGGGCATGGAGGGTACAGGCCCCGTCTCAGGTACTTCAAGGCCTTGGGGTTCATTCTTTGCATCAGTAAACCTATCGGCAAACCCTGTACATATAGACTCTATAGTGGCGTATTGTATGGGCTTCAACCCTTACAACATAGGTTACCTTTACATCCTCAGTAAATGGGGATATGGTGAATTAGACCCTAGGAAAATTAAGACTATAAGCTTAAGCATAGAACAGGTTAAGGTAAAGTTTAAACCACATCCAGACTACAAAATCCAGCTCTCATGGAAGGCGTATTTAACCAAGTATATTGATTTAATCCAACAACTTTCAAAACAACATTAAGTACCTTAGAATCCACTCCTTGTCAAATATACTATAACAAGAGTGTCCTAATGCATAGTATTAAGTGTAATAACACTCATACTAATACAACAGTGCTAAAGCGGAGTAGGATAGATAATGGGCAAGCATATGAATAAGAGTATAATGTTACGTATCTTAGTTATGGCGTTATTAGTTTCCAGTACACTCTACTTCATTCTTATAGGTGTCAGTACCGCTAGATCCTATAGTATATATGATATTGAAATGGAAAGAGCAGCTATCGAGGTAGTGCTGAATAAACCTAGTATCCAGTATGACTGGAGTTCCCTTAAGAACTTAAGGAACGTCATACCAGTAGAGTATACTGGAACTAAGGAGGCATATGCTTATAGGAGTCATTATGATAAGGAGCTAATAGTCATTGTATCTCTACAGACAATTAAACATCCGAAAGAGGGAGAACACTTCATAACTATTAGGATACAATCACCACTACTGAATATTAGTGAAATAGTATATCACAGCTCAATCACCATACCAGATGAAGTATCAGTAGACAAAGATTACATCGAAAAGCTCGGATGGAAAATAGAATCGCAGATAGAAAAAGAAACTAAAGAGAAAGAGTTTAAAGTAACCTCCATAAGGCTAAGTAAAAGCATGACACAAAATACAACTATCACAATAAACATCATGACTGTATGGAGAAAGGGAAAACCTGAAACAACAATAAGCATTGTAATCAAAGCCGAAAAATTAAGGGACATATACATAAACGAAGTAAACAAGGTACTAAAGCATATAGCGAATGTTAATGTTTCAAAAGAAGAGTTTAAACGTCTAGTTAACCCTAGGTTCAAACCTAAATTCAATGAGGATGATTTAAAGAATGCTTTACTCACAGAGCTTAAGTGGCTAAGAGATGTAGGGGTAATTAAAGGATTAACTGATAAAGACATAGGAGACATAGTAAAGTGTGCAAGAATAGGCTGCTCAGGATGGAATGGTAGGCTCATATACTATGAAGGGAAATGGTATCCATATTACAAGGTTGTAAAGGAGATTGGTGGAGTATTACTCAAAACCACAGGAGCATCTATAAAAGGCCTAGAACTATTACCTAAAGAGCCCCCTCAACAAACCAAAGCCTCTACGATTACAACAGTAGTTGTAGAGGAAGAGAGTCAGTGGAATAGGTATAAGGGGCTAATTTTAGCTTTAGCATTAGCGTCTATTATAGCCATCGTAGTATACCTCGTAGTTAGAAGAGCATAGTAGATATAGGTATGTATGGTGAAATAAAATGGTCGATTCTGAAGTTTTACAAGCCTACTTAAAGCTACTGAGACATAGTGGCAGTATAGGTGTTAGAGAGTTCCAGAGATTAATGAATTATAATAGCCCTGGTAAAGCTAAGTTCATTCTTGAAAAACTTGCCCGCCTAGGGCTTGTAGAGAGGTTAGAGAGCGGGGAATACAAGGTGAAAGAGAAGCTACCATTCTATCTTTCATCATACATGGTGTTGAAGGGCATACTACTACCAAGAGTGCTAGTTTTCACGATATTCACTACTGTATTCGCTTTAACATATACCACTTTAGTTAAAATACCATTAGACACAATCATAGCCTTCACTATAATACTCCTACCATACTGGATTGAAAGCGTAAAGACAATATTAACGTTGAAGAAACTTCAAAAAGGCGTTAAATAGCTTATAGAGTAAGGAAATAAAAGAAATAAATTCATTTACCTTTTCTAATTGCAGCTGTAGCCGATAACATTAATGTTACTAAGAGAACCCCTAATATTGTATAGTCTACTAATCTAGGCTTCTTCATATTCTCTTTTACACTTTCCACTTCCTCTTTCATTTTTTGTAATAGCCTTTCACTTATATTCTGAATCTCCTCAGTCTGCTTAGTACTAATCTTCATTAAGGACTTCATGTAATCTGGGATACTCACTTTTAATTCTCCAAGGTCAGTCTTCACCACCAATAAATCTCCTATTACTCTCTCTACCTTACCCTTCAACTCGCCTAGATCACTTGATATTATTACTATATCGTCTTCAATACTAGTTAACTTAGCATTTATGTCCTTTAATGAGGTCTTGATTTCTCCTAAGCTAGTCTTAATTAATACTTTATCTTCCTCAACTTTCACTATAGTTGCATTTATTTTCCTACTTAGTTGGCTAAGTTCGCTCTTCAACATACCAATACTTGTATTTAATATTGCGAAACCGCCCTCTATCTTCACAATTTTCGCTTTTAGTGATGACAAATCAGCTTTTATGATACCAATACTTGAGTTCAAGAATACAATACCTTTCTCGACACCTAGTATTTTTACTTTCAAGTCTTTCAAGGACGCGTTAATAAGTCCGATACCGACCTGTATGGTGGCTATGTCTCCTTTAATACTCTTAAGTGAACCAATAATGCTCTTAGTACTCTCCTCTATTGATCCAAGCTTACTACTTAAACTTTCGACTTTAGCTTCTACATCGCCTAAGCTTACTCCAACAAGTAGACTGTGGCCAGTTATGTACTCGAATACATAACCTTTACTATTAGCTATATACATCTTCAATGTGTAATATTCTTCACCTTCAACCTTAGGCGCCTCAATGGTTACGAGGTATACTCCTTTGCCCAATTTTCTTACATGTCCTAGGCCTACAACTACACCTTCAACACTAGTTAAATATGCCCTTATGACTTCTGGATCGTAAGGGGATCCTTTGACTGCTATGTAGGCTATGTATGATGCTTTTTCTCCAGGTTTTACTATTAAAGGTCCTGCTATTGATACACTTGGCTTTACATATTCTATTACATTCACATTAAAGGTTTCAGTAGTAGCGCCCTCACTATCATATACTTTAACTTTTAGCTTATATGCTCCAGGTTTGACTTTAGGCATTGGTATCCTTACGTCTAAAGTATATGTGGATTCATCCGGATACACTGATGTTATCTTCTCGTCTTCAAGCCATACTTCAACATGATCTATGAAATCATCATGCTCAATGTGGATAGAGAGTAATCCTCCAACATCAATAGTAGTTGATGAGAGTGTTATCTTCGTTGTCACCTTGTATCGGACGCTTAATGAGTACGCTTCACCCACTCTAGAACCAATATTAACTGTGAGCAATATGGTACTATTATGGTAAGTCATTCCGGTGGTCCATACACCATTATCTACATTATCGTCTCCTGGTGTTGAATCAACAACTTTAACAATGCCCTTACCGCTACCTTTAGTTTCATCAACATAAAGTATTAAAACGCCTTCACCAGGCAGATACGTATCAAAGCTTTTTCTTATTCTAACTTCAATAAGATAGTAGTGTTTATCATCTAACTGTATCTTAGCCACTTTGTAGCCTACAGGGGATTCAAGAGCGGATAATGTAAAGTTCTCAATTTCACCAGCATTAATACTAATTACTCCATAGTTTTGTATCCATCCAAGCTTTAAACGACACCAACTACAGAGCTCAGCTGGTGATGAGCCTGGATCACTTGAAGGACCATTCCAACTCCCATAAGCCATGAGACACCAGTGACCAACAAATTTAGGCCTTCCTTCAGGAGCATATAAGTCAGGAAGCCAGAAGGTATGTCCAAGTTCATGAGCTATTACCCCAATAGGATCTTTTTCGGACACAACTGCTATATTCAACTCTACAATACCGTCAGCTGTTTCTATCTTTCCATATACCGCAATACTCCATATATCGTTGGGATTACCTGTCATTGCTTCATCACCGCCAGCATGAAATATTATTACACGTTTGTACAACCTGTAATCAACGTATGGATCAGCTGCCTTAATGGAATCTAATACTAATTCTTGCCAACGGGCATCAGGTTCACCATTGCCTGGTGCACCATAATATGCCATGGTATGTGGCAGTGTTAGCCAAGCGTTCTCGTCTTGCCAGCTATAACTATGCCAGAGTAATGTTAACTGACCATAGCTAACCTCAGAATAGTACCTCTCGGTATCAAGAAGTTTATCTCTTATTGCATCCACACTAATAGAATGCTTGACATCGGTGAACTCAACGAAAATAACCAAAATCTTTTGTTCTCCCAGAATGGGAGTGTATTCGGTAAGATACTTTAAGTTCTCTCTACCAATAATATAGAAGTCCTTAGACACCTTAACGACTTCAACATTATTGCTTATAGCATGAACGGTATTAGTGGAGATAACCAACATTAACACTATTGTAACAATCATAAGTACTGGGACTAACCTTCTTACCAAGATATCACCCCTAATAAAACTAGTTTAAGACCTTAGTATAATAAGGTAATGTAGAGTGGTTCTCGAAAAGGGCTTGCATTAAGCATTATATAGTTTAATGTAGACTATGGCTACATGTAATCACAGTATCATCTGTTATGGGCTGTAAGAGATGACTGAAAGAGAATTAGTATTCAACGAAAACACTATAATAGAATTATTTACGGCAGTGATGTGCTTAGGGGAAATAATAGGCGTAAATAATCGCCTACATGAGCCTATGAGTATCAAAGAGATTAAGATTATGCAGAGGGAAATTGAAGATTACCATAAGCTATTGGTATTAGTATTCGTTAACCAAGTGAATCAAGAAGTAATAGAGCGAGCCAAGATAATATTAAATTCAAAATACGGTATAAAATTAAATTATAGATTATTTGAGAAGCTCTCTTTAGATAATATACTGGAGAGTGTGACCGGAGAGACCCCAAGCCCCTTAATATTAATAGCTGATAATGAACATACAATTATACTATATGAGGAATAATTACAGTTAATAATAGTCTAAAGAGGCAGTATCCTTTCCGATTATAACTGATGCTATTGAATTATTAGCTAACATATGGAGGCTTATTGACTAAAGCGCTCAATAAATGTAAATATTTTTATACTACTAATAGTAGTATCTTATTGTACACTAATTCAAAGTATGATACGTCATACAAGAATGTATGGATGAATATTTATGAGACTTATTGATGGTCTCGTAATAGCCTTTATCTGGGATTTTGATGGTGTAATAGTTCATACACCTCACGAAAAAGCGTGGGCCATAGCATCCCAAGTGTATGGTGCTGAAGGCTTCAACCACGAGTTTTATAGAAGGTATGTTTCCGGTAGACCGAGACTTGAAGGTGGTAGATTAATTCTCGAACTTCTTGGAGTATATGAGAAAAGGAATATAACCACTGAAGCTGACAAGGAGAAGCTTCTCAAAGAGTTTACTAATTACAAGAATAGAATATACCTTAGTTTAATCAGGAGAGGAGAGTTTAAGGTTAACTGGGATGCGGTAAAATTCATTATCAAAGCTAAAGAGCAGGGGGTCATTCAGGTCCTAGCGTCAGCTTCTAAGAATGCTTGGTCTATAGCTAACATGGTTGAAGTCGAAGGTTACGGTAAATTAGTAAACATATTTGACATAGACGTGAGTGGTTTAGGTAAAACCAAAGCCGAGGTCTTTAGTAAGGCTATGAACCTAGTAAGACAAACTTACAATAGTATAAACTATCTTTTCATAGTTTTTGAAGACTCTCTTCAAGGATTACATGTTGCAAAGTCTTTAGGTATGAAGACAGTCTACTATGGAAACACACTTGAATCTACGGGTTTAGCTGATTATCATATATCTTCATTTAAGAGTTTAGATCCTATTTCACTAATTAAAGCCTTAAGGTGTAATTGACTAATGGAAATAACCTATCACAATACTCGAATAGACTATGATGAAGAGAGGAAGCTAGGTACAATACTAACTCTAGCTAATGGTAAAATTGGTGTTCGTGGAGAGTTAGAGCTTATCCCAATAGACTCTTGTACTCTAATCTCAGGAGTTTATAGTGATGTACCTATATTCCATAGGGATATAGTCTGCCTACCACGTACAGTAGGAGTATACATAATAGTCGATGGCACCCCCTTAAACCTAGTTGACGGGGGCTTTGAATTAAAGCGAACACTCGATATACGTACTGGGGTAGTAAAAACTAAGCTCACCTGGTCCAAAGGTAAGAGCTTGATTTATGAAAGTACACGATTAGTTCATAAAGTTAGGAAGAATATTATAGCTGTAAATTCACGTATAAGACCACAAGGGTTCCAGGGAGAAATAACACTTATTCTACCACTAGAGTTCGCTTCTTCGAATCCTTTACCCCCGGGAAATATCAGTATTAAACATTATAGAATATGTAAGGTCAAAGGGTGTGATGACACAATAGTTACTGATATAGAAACACTTGATGATAAGTATGGGATCACCATAGCACTAAAGAGTGTAACTAATACTCAGTGTAAACGCCAGATAATTAGATTTCCTCATAGTATTGGAGAAGCATTATCATTTAAGGTTATGGGAGACAATGTTTATGAGGTTACGAAGTTCATTTCAATAGTGAGTAGTAGAGATGACCCATATTATCATGAGAAGGCTCTTCGAGAACTTCAGAGCGCTATACAGCTTGGATGGGATAACTTATATCGTGAACATGCTGAGTGGTGGAGGAATACTTGGAATAAATTAAACCTCCATGTAGATGGAGATGAGGGTGTAGAGAGAGCACTATGCTTTAATGCATTCCATTTACTCCAGTTAGGTGATGAAGACTCAGAATACTGTATGATTCCTGCACGAGGCCTTCATGGTGTAGGCTATAGAGGACACATATTCTGGGATGCTGACATCTATACATTACCCTTCTACACTCTAGTAAACCCAGTTATCGCCAGAAAAATGCTAACATATAGATATAGGTTGCTTAAGGCGGCACGTAAAATGGCTAAAGAGAGAGGCTATAGGGGTGCTATGTACCCTTGGGAGGCAGCCGATGTAGACTATGATGTAACCCCAGACAAGGTACCATTAGACATTAAGTGGGAGAAATGGATAAAAATATGGACTGGTGAAGAGGAGCAACATATAACAGCTGATATAGCTTATGCTGTAGACTTTTACTACCAGTATACTTTAGACGACGAGTTTATGGAGAAGTATGGACTTGAGATAATATTTGAGACTGCAAGGTTTTGGGCATGCCGTGTTGAATACGATAAGGATAGAGGAAAGTATGTTATAAGGAGAGTTACTGGACCTGACGAATACCATGTTCATGTAGACAATAATTTCTATACTAACATTATGGCAAGATGGAATCTCCTACTCGGAGTAAAATACTATAATTTAGCTCTAGAAAGGAATGAATGGAAGAAGATTGTCAGCAAACTTGGAGTAAGCAAGAGAGAAGTCGAAACATGGTGTACTATTGCTAGTAAAATATACATACCATGTAGTAGTGATGGATTATATGAACAGTTTGAAGGCTACAGTAACCTAGAAGACTACACCATTAATAGTTTGGAATGTTTAGGTCAAGAGTGCCTACCTGAAATTGTAAGAAATCGTTTAGAGAAGACGAAGATTATAAAACAGGCTGACGTCGTTATGGCATTTCATTTACTAGGAGATTTATTCAGAAAGGAGGATATGTTAAGGAACTTTAATTACTACCTTCCTAGAACTACACATGAATCCTCATTATCACTATCAATATATGCTTCAGTAGCAGCTAGACTAGGATTAACTAGTCTAGCATACAAACTATTCAGGAAAGCGGTTAACATAGATCTACAAGACATATACGGTAATACTAGAGATGGCATACATGTTGCATCAGCTGGTGGAGCTTGGTGTTCTTTTCTCTTTGGCTTCTTAGGATTAAAGGTACATAACGATAACCTAACCCTTGACCCTAAGATTCCAAAGCACTGGAGGAAAGTAAGCATTAATGTAGTATTCAGAGGGGAACTAAAGAATATTAAGGTGGAGTAACAACAGTGTACAGGTTTAAACAGCTCATTAAATGTGTGAAAAATTTATGTCTCACCATATATAATAACTCTATAGATCCACAGTTAACCCAATGGTGATAACGCAATGTTTGATAAAGACATTGAAGAGATAATCATGAGACTTAGGAGCTTAGGATTAACCCTCTATGAGGCAAAAGCCTACATAGCCATATTAAAGAAGGGTGTTATGACAAGTACTGAAGTGGCTAAAGAAGCTGGCATCCCCCAACCACGAGTATATGATGTACTTAAGAGTCTCGAGGAGAAAGGGCTCATACTAGTATCTAAGGGTAGACCTAGACTCTATAGAGCGGAAAATCCACGTGCAAGCCTGAAAAGGCTAATAGATAGGATTAAGGAGAGGATCATAGAGGATTATGAGAAATCAGTAGGCGTTCTAGAAAGGATATACTTAGGAGAACACGGACGTAAAGATATAGGTGAAATATGGAAGCTAGATACCGAACAGAAAATCTACGATAAAATACACAACATACTAGATGACGCCGAACATGAACTTCTCATATCAGCCTACAACCATATGATGGGGAGACTTAAAAACCAACTTAAGAAGCTTAGTAGGAGAGGAGTCAGTGTATGCCTCATAACATATGATGTCATCAATCCACAAACATACGTTGATGAACATAGAATTAGAGAGACCCATGGAATAGTGATCGCCATACCAGATAGGAAGGAGCTTGTATTCGTCACTAACTGGTTTGATCCATCAAAGCTAGTGCCAATAGGCTTCTATACACAGAACACACACCTACTCAAATTATTCACTGAATACTTCCTACACAATCTAAGAGATCTATCTAAACCAATATACATAGGGTTTGGTGAAAGTGTCTTCATTAGGAGATTTGTTAACCTTAACAGAGCCATCGACATGATTAACATGCTAAAGAGGAGAGGTAGAAAAGTCCACGTTAAGGTTAAAGGAAAATACGTTAACTCTGGTAAAGAAGCTATTGTTGAGGGTGAACCTGTGGGTACAAAATACGACCTATATGCTGGTATCGCTAGAATAATATTAAGGACAGGGGACAATAAACTAATGACTATTGGCGGTTGGGGGGCATTTCTCGAAGACATAGAGGCAGAATTGGTGGAAGTTATATCCTGATTTTTAATGATAGGAACTTAACAAGAATTCTTACTCCAAATAACTAAATTATACAATTCTTCTTAATAGTCTATTTTTCAGTGCAAATTAGCATAAACTACACTATTCACATGGTTATGATTGATGAAGTTCCGTAAGAATTATATACTACCTGCGAGTAATAAAGTATTGTAGCCTTAACAAATCTACTTTGGGGGTATGTTTTGAATTATTATGGGGCAATAAGTAGAACTTCTGCAATAATCATAGCGGTCATACTAATTGTAGCCGTTGGCGCAATAGCCTTCTATACTACACAAAAACCAACACCAAGTCCAACAACAATCATCCAAACACAAATACAGACGCAAGTAGTAACCAAGACCCTTGTCCAAACGCAGACACAAACACGAATACAAACCCAAGTATTCATCAGATTTGCCGGTTGGAGCGCTGGAGAAACTGAAATGAAAAACTACGAGAAAATAATCAAAATGTTTGAGGAAAAGAATCCAAGGATAAAAGTGAAGTACGAAGTTATCACACAAATGTTCCACGAGAACATAATGGCATCTTTCGGTGCTGGCGTCGCCCCTGACGTATTCTACTTAGACTCAGCATGGGCCCCAATATTCATTGAGAAAAAGGCCCTATTACCAATATCAGATTACGTATCAGAAGACTTCATAAACCAATATTACAGCTTCTTATTAAAGCCATTCAAAGGTGCTGATGGAAAACTATACGGCCTTCCTAAAGACTGGAGCATGCTAATACTCTTCTACAATAAGAAACTATTCAAGAAAGCTGGCCTCACAAAGCCCCCAGAAACATGGGAGGAGCTTGAACAATACGCTAAAATAATCACTGATAAGACTGGAGTACCCGGCTTGGCAATATACCTTGGAGGATTCAATAGATACATGCCTGTAGCTTTAAGCAATGGAGCCCCAGAGCCATGGTTCAGTAAGCCCGAAGACGCATCATGGTTCGATAATGATGTTGTAAAGAAGACTATGGAATGGTATATCAACCTTTATCTAAAAGGTAAGATTGGCAGGGAGAAAGAAGGTCTGAAACCCTACGTTGTTGCACCGCAAGATGTAGGTGCAGGATGGCTTGGTGACGCTTTTGGCGGAGAAAAAGTTGCTATGGTCATTAGCGGTAACTGGATGATACCATTCCTTGCTGACCAATACCCGAATCTCAAATTTGGTGTAGACTGGGATATAGCCTCACTACCACGAGGCTCTGTTAAGAGAGTTACTATGGCCTACACTGTTGCATTAGCTATTAACGCAAAGTCTGAGCATCCTAAGGAGGCTGTAGAATTCGTTAAGTACATTCTAGGGCCCGAAGGGCAGAAGAAGCTCGTTGTAGAAATGGGTCATACACTACCATCAATAAAGGCTCTGGCCAAGGATTCAGCAATGTGGCCTGAGCATGCGAAGTCACTATCATTCATTGAGAAGTATGATCATGTACAGATATTCCTCTGGGGTCCGAAGAGTGGTGAACTAGAGAGCACTATAAGCGATATTATGGCTTCTGCTATGAGAGGAGAGATAACTATAAGTAAGGCTTTAGACTCTATGAAACAAGCTGTTCAGGAAATGCTTCAGAAATAAAGGGATATGAGTGGAAGGGAGTGAGTAATTGAAGCTCACTAATTTTTCTTTAACCCTCATAAAATCTAAGATTAGTAAGTCTTTTGAAAAAACTAGACAACGCGAAGTACTTGCAGCTCTTACACTTATAGGTGTAGCTGTAGCCTTAAACATGACCTTTGGTTACTTTGCTGCACTATTCGCATTATACCTTAGTTTCTTTAAGTGGGACTATATAGGCCCTATGGAGTTTGTTGGATTAAGAAACTTCGAAATACTATTTAGAGAGCTAGTTAGAGGGTTACATGGTGCACCATTCTTTCTAGCACCATTCTATACTGGATTAAGAAATATACTCCTCTATACAGCTATAGTAGTTCCAGCACAGACCATTTTAGCTATGGTGCTTGCAGCGTTTGCTAACCAAAAGATAAGGGGTGTACAATTCTATAAAGTCTCATACTTTCTACCGGCTGTAACATGTCCTGTCATAGTATCACTAATATTCATATGGTTGTTTATGAAGAATGGTCTCATAAACTACTTTATCCAAATGGTGATTCCCGGGTTTGCGCCAGACTGGATTAATGATAGAAATTACTTACTATACGCGATATCGATAGTCGCAATATGGGGTACAAGTGGTCACTTTATGGTATCCTTTTTAGCAGCAATGCAGTCTATCCCTAGAGATATTTATGAGGCTGCAATGCTTGATGGGGCAGGACCTATTAGAAGATTCATATATGTAACTGTTCCTATGCTTAAGCCTATGATAGTTTATGTGGTTGTAATGGGCCTTATTGGAGCGCTCCAAATGTTCGATTTAGCGTATGTTATGGCTGGTCCTAGTGGTGGACCTGGTGGAGCAGGATACACTATGGCTCTCGACATCTATAGGGAAGCGTTCCTTAAGTTAAGGCCTGGTGTTGCTGCAGCTAAGAGCTTATTCCTGTTCACACTAATCTTCATTGTAACATATGTTTTCCAGAAGAGGTTCAGGGTGATAGCAGCAAGATGAGAGTGAAACATCATAAGCTCTTGAAGAGTGTATGGCTTTTAATTACATATATTATTCTGACATTGTTTGCACTAGTATACTTAATGCCGTTTATTAGGTCCTTCATAGCATCCTTTATGACGTGGGCTCAAGCTTCAAGTTATCCTCCAGAATGGCTTCCAAGCCCCTTCACTCTTGAAAATTATCTTAAAGTGTTAAGGCTTGACCTATTCCCTAGATGGGTGTTCAACACTGCACTTTATGCTGGAATTATTGTTGCAGGAAATGTATTCTTTGCCACAATGGCCGGTTACGCATTTGCTAGATTAAGGTTTCCAGGTAGAGATGCATTATTCTCAGCACTACTAGCATTACTCATGGTTCCAGCTTTTGTAACATTAGTACCAAGCTACATTATAGTCTACAAGCTAGGATTAATAGACAATATACTTGGACTCTCACTTCTAAGCTTAGTTCATGTATCAAGTATATTCCTCATGCGCCAGTACTTCCTATCATTACCGCAAGACGTCTTTGATGCAGCCCGTGTCGACGGTTGTGGGCCGATAAAAACATTCTTTTACATAGGATTACCATTAGCGAAACCAGCATTAGGAGCCGTAGCAGTATATCAGTTTCTTGGAGCATGGAATGCCTTCCTAGGCCCCCTAGTGTTCCTTCGTTCACCTGAGAACTTCACATTACCCGTTGGACTTAGTTTTGCATTCCAGAGAGCAATGTGGACAGAGTACACACCTATAATAGCAGGCTCCCTTATAGCAGCAGCACCAACAATCATATTATTCATCGTGCTTAACAAGTACCTCATAAGAGGTATAGTTATAACGGCTGGTAAAGGTTAAGAGCCATGGCTCGTGTGTACTTGGAAAATGTGGTTAAACGTTTCGGTAGAGTAGTAGCAGTAGACCATGTGACATTGGAGGTTAGGGATAAAGAGTTTATGGTGCTATTGGGTCCTAGTGGTTGTGGAAAGTCAACAACTCTAAGACTCATAGCGGGACTTGAAACACCAGATGAGGGAAGAATATGGATAGGTAACACGGTGGTTAATGAGGTTGACCCTACAAAGAGAAATATTGCTATGGTGTTTCAGAGTTACGCATTATACCCTCACATGACAGTCTATGGTAACATAGAGTTCCCTCTCAAAATGGCTCATGTACCTAAGGAGGAGAGGAGGAGAAAGGTAATACAGGTAGCGAGATTCCTAGGCATCGAGGACTTACTGAACAGGTATCCTAAACAGCTTAGTGGCGGTCAGCAGCAACGTGTAGCCCTAGCAAGGGCTATAGTACGTGAGCCAGAGGTGTTCCTACTCGACGAGCCCTTAAGCAACCTTGATGCTAAGCTAAGGGTTAAAATGAGGTTTGAGCTTAGAAGACTACTTCACGATGAACTAAAGACAACAACAATCTACGTTACACATGATCAGGTTGAAGCAATGACTATGGCTGACCGTATAGCAGTAATGAACCAGGGTAGAATAATGCAAGTTGCATTACCTATTGACGTCTTTGATAAACCTGCAAACACATTTGTAGCAGGATTCATAGGGGTGCCGCCAACGAACTTTCTAGAAGGCGTAATCACCGTTAAGAATGAAAGATTAGTATTCAGCACTGGACCATTAGACCTTACAATACCGGAAGAATACCATGATAGGCTAGAAGGATATGTAGGTAGAGAGGTAATAATGGGTATAAGGCCGCAAGATATCACTGTATCTAAGGAGGCAATAGAAAATTCGTATCCAGCAAAGATAGTGGGGTATGAGCCTTTAGGCACAGAGACATACATACACTTCACAATAAACGATAATAAGGACTATGTGGCAGTAGCATCAAAAGACATGAAGATAAAGCTAGGAGAAACCATATACTGGAAGCCTAATTCAGCAAAACTATACTTCTTTGACAAGAGAACACAAAAATCCATACTATACTAACATGTGAAACCAACTAGGTACCTGTAGTTAGAAAAATAGAAATACTTAACATAACCTGCTATTACGTTCAAAAGATGTAGGGTCATATAGGTTGTGATGGTATTATTTCTCTGTTTACTAGATTTCCCTAAGTGCTAGTAATTCTTCGGGTATCTCCTTGTTCTTAGCGATCTCGCGGAATACTAGTGCACTTGGCCTTAGATACCTCTTCTTAGTATTGTAGTCTACATATGCTAGTCCAAATCTCATACTGAAACCTCTAGCCCACTCATAGTTATCTATAAGTGACCATATAAGATACCCTTTCACGTCAACTCCTTCCCTTAATGCCTTATGAAGCATGGTTAAGTGTGAAATAAGATATCTTGGCCTTAAACAGTCTTTCTCATCTGCTACTCCATTCTCGGATATAACAATGGGTAGCCTATATCTCTCGTAAACGGCTTTTACTATATTGTATAATCCTTCTGGGTAAATTTCCCAACCAATATCACTTACAGGTCTTCCGGCCTTCGAGATCCCTCTTGGCTGGCAAAGGTTACCATAGCCTGGAATAAACTTATACCCTAATTTCTCATCTCTAGTGGCAACTGCTCTAGTATAATAGTTTAATCCTAGCCAGTCAATTTTACCCTTCAAGTCAGCTCTATCAATACTAATACTTAACGATGTACCTGTTCTCCTGAGAGAGGTCTTCCCCTCAACTATGGCGTCCATGAACATGTAGTTAGCTTCATACATTGCCTCTTCAACAGCCTCTTTATCTTCATCTCCTCTCAACGGGTCAACCCATGTGAAAACATAGATTATTCCTACAGGCTTCTTTGAGTAATACTTTATTGCATCATAAGCTCTAGCGTGAGCTTGAATAAGATTGTACATTGCCTTCAGAGAGTACTCTACACTTAGTATTCCAGGTGGAAAACCAGACTTAACATTAATGAAGCCGTTAACGTATACTGCCGTAGGCTCATTCATAGTACTCCAGTAGTCAACAAGGTCGCCAAGCCTCCAAGCAACATAGGCAGCATACTTAGCAAACTCGATAACAGTATCATCACTAAGCCATCCACGAGGGATATGGGGGTTAGCTGGATCCTTACGTAGCTTAAGGGGGTCATGAACCCATATGGGTAATGTGAAATGGTTCAAGTTAAGGATAACCTTTTTACCCCTACCCTTCCAGTCAGCTAAAATCTCTCTATAACGTTCTATCGCATTCTTATTAGCAATTTCATCTAATTTTCTAAGATGTTTCTCTTCAATATGAACGGATACTATGCCTCCATCCTCATCCCTACCGACATCAACCTTGACATTATACGTTGGCTTAGGGAATATACGGCTCCACTCAGTACAAAACCTAATAACATTCATTCCAAGCTTTACAGCAAGATCATGATCAATCCTATATAAATCCCAATATCCAGGTCCATGCTCTGGTAAATCACCACTCACAAGTCCAGCCATAATATTCTCTACGTCTCTACACCAAAACCACCAATCACTATAGGGATCCTCAGATCCCGGAGTCCCCATTTCAAACTGAAAACTAGACATCGAGAAGCCAAACATAAATTCCTTACCGAACGTTAAGCTCAAGCTATAACACCACAGGATAAGAAACAAACATTCGAGTAAATAAATACAACACAAAAAGATAAAGTTGTAAACCATTAACCTCTATAAGCTATCGTCATGACCCTTACTTCTTCCTAACACATCATTTATAGTATTCAAATAAACGATAACTAGAGTGGGATAAAAGAGACGGGTAGTAATGCCTACCTTCTCCTCATTAATATAATGAGAAGCAGTATAACCGCTGTGAGCACTATTAAAGTAATGTATGGTATTGTAGTGTATTCTCCCTCTACTTGTAATGTTGTTTGTGGTAGTATGTTACTTAGCTTATAGTAATGGACGGTATTCTTAGTAGCTATAACAGCTAAGTACTTTAAATCAGATGTTATTGAGAGACGTTTCTCCACAACGCCTTTTTCAGGTAACTTTATTTTCCAAACAACATTACCATCATGATCCAATATTACTATGTGGGAGCCAGCCGCTATAACATACTTGCCATCTCTGGATAATACTGAGTGAAAATAGAATTCTTTGCCAGACTCTCTAGGGTAACTCCATAAGAGCCTTCCATCACCACTTAATAAATGTACTATACCATCCTTATCATTAGCTAAAATGTAATTCTCATTTTCTGAAACATCCACACTAATTATTGGGGCTTTCCGTCCATCTTTAATCGTTGTTTTCCAGATAGTCTTTTTCTCCATTAAGTCTATGGCTAAAATAGTTCCATTACCTAATCCCAATATCAGTTTCGTATTTGTAAGTGATATATCCATTATTAATGTATTCAACCCCATAGACCATAAGGTCCATGATTCACTATTGCTAACATCGACTAAGGCTAAAACACTCCCTCTATACCCATAAGCTACCGCAATAATACTTCCTGAAGGACTAGCTTTGGCCAAAACCCATGGGGTTCCAGCAATAATCATTTTCCTCGTTCTCTCCTGCTGCTTCTCTGGTGTAGGTATCTTTATGCTACCCCCAAGCTCACCCTTTAGGTTAAATAAGTGGACATTACCCCATGTAACAGCTGCTACTCCACCCCTAAATGGGGTTAAAGCTTTAACATTACCCTCAACAAGCCTAGTCCATAACCCCTTACCCTCCTTATTCAAGAGGCTAACTCTACGTAAGGAAGCCACTACTACATACTCTCCATCAGGCGTGGCTATTGCTTTAAGTGGTGGTCCTACAGGCTTACTCCAAACAATCACTCCATCACTTGAAACATAGTGTACCCAGCCCTCAGATACCGCTAAAAGACTGCCGTCTTCAATAAGCTGGAGTCCTCTTAAACGGTCACTACAGTTCAAAATCCAAAGTAGAGGAGGCTTCTCAACCTTAACTACTTCAGCCACTTTCCTCTTAGAAACAGGTGTAATAGTACCCTTAAACTCCTTTCCCTTAAGCAAGTAGAGTCCATAACTATCGCCAGCAGCCACTAATGACGCATCCTTGGTAATTCCGACTCCAAAACATGCACCTAACTTTTGTAACTTTAGAGTCCAAAGAATAGCACCATCACTCCTAACTAGTACTGCTTTAGTTGGAAACCTGCTATTATCAGCTACTATAGTGTAGCCGTTATCGGAGACTGCTATTGGCGTCACACAATCCTTACCATGAATATAGCTCCAAAGCATCCTTCCATCATTATCATAGCACCATGCACCCTTCCATCCCCCGATAACTATGTATTTACCGTCACTACTTACATCAACATAGAATAATACCGTGCCAGTACTAGCATTCCAAAGCTCCCTACCAACATCATTGTAAACGTGTAACATGTTATGCTCAATAACAGCTACTATACACCCATCAACACTAGCATCAATAGCCTTAACTAATGAGGGAAGCTCTCTTACCAAAGCAATCTTCCCATTATTATTCACAAATATAACCTTCTTACCAGCAGATGCGATTATACCCTTACTTGTAAAGCATACAGAAGGTTCAACAGTGGAGCCATTATGAATCCTTCTCTTCCATAAGATATCACCTTTCGCTGTTAGAAACTCTAATATAGCCCCTCTATCATCTCCCTTCCTATAGCCTGCAATTAATGCTATATAGTCTCCGTTAGGTGAAAACGCTACTTTACCGTTTAAGGCGTACTTCTCAGTAAAGTTCCAAACTACTTCGCCATCAGTGTCATATGCTACTACCGTCACAGAGGTTACCTCTTTACCTTCAAGAGTTTCAGTAACAGTTGTGTAACAAACTACAATAGTGTCCTCTCTAGGACTTATAACGGCATGAGTGATGAAAGTATCCTCTCTTACACGAATGTTAAATAATATATCCCCTTGCACATTAAGCCATGCTAGTGTACTCATACGCCATGTTAATATCAGTTTTCCACTTCTCGAGAATGTGACGTGCTCTCCATTAACACGTTTAAACCATAAGATAGGACCATCAGAGGTAGCAACAGTAACTATAGGAAATATTATACAAATAATACATAGTGATATACATAATAATATTATTAATATTAGGAGTGCTCCTGGCAGACACTTTATCCCTTTCATCAGTATTCTCCTTAGAGGAGGGCTTTCTATATAGCTGTCATACCCCATTAGGGGTGGAGTGAAATATAAAAATTATCACTATTCACAATACATACTATTCATAGAGTGGTTTATTTAGAATAAGATGAAATATGACAAAAACATCGTCAGCATCATGGTTAATAGGGAAAAGCTCAGCCCAACACTTACTCAAGGCTTCATATAGTTAAGCTCAACAAGAAGACACTATGATGTCTTTAATGTTATTCTTCCTCCTCCTCTAGCTCCTCCTCTTCTTCCCATTCTTCTTCGGACTCTTCCCCTTCCCACCATCTCCTCTTGGACATGATTCTTACCCTCTTTTCGACAATTAAGGTTATGGTGTCATTAATTATTCTGGTGGTTTCTCCTCTTTTTCCTACCCTTCTTTTTAGCCATGAAATTAACCCTCTATCCTCCTGGGAGCTGGCTTCATAATCTACTCCACCAGCCCCCAAATACATGAAAGAGTTGTGTTAGCCAATTAGAGATATAATGTCTATAGAGCCTGTGGAGTTATGCCACTAGTAGAATGAAACCTGGTATCTATGTATAATCAGCCCATCTAACACACTAACAAAATGATGCACATGAAACTACAACAATAATATAAATGTTGGTATCTCCCCCGCCTTAAGCAGAGAGTGAGATCATACAGTACCTTAAGGGTTATTGGAAAAACTATCTTACAGGCTGCACCCACTTTATAAGTCTGCAAACTCTGATAGCTTATATCATGGGATGAAGTTATTTAATGAGGTTTCTCCAAAGAAGCTAAGAGAATACACCTAATATAATTATATAAGCTCCTCCATGACACTACATACTCCACTCTCCAATAAGTATACCACAATTGTAATATAGGGGAGACTTTGACATCACTTTATTCAGTAGTAGTTGTGATGTAGACGTATACATCAATGTTAAGAATAGAAAAACTAATAAACACAGTAATAAAGTGGGACCTCAACAAATATACCATTATATTCACCGTGTGAAAGAGTCATATTTATAAGAGTTTTACAATGTTCTGTATCATGGAGGAGGATGTTATCCTTGAAGGGAAAATACTATCCTCTCATCGCCTTAGTCGTTCTCTCCATAAGCCTGTTACTGAGATCTCTCCTCACATCCTACCCGGAGGTGGGTAAACTCACTCTAGTCACAGTGGACTTCTTTAGTAGTTTTGCTATGCTACTGTTCTGGTGGTGTCTTGTAAGAGCGTTCAGTCAGTACTCATGGATTAAAGTAGCCGTCATAATAGCAATACTATTATTCCCACT
>Ga0190367_1000633_pt1 | contig 24214 bp, 24 predicted proteins | sample 4872181011_MG_FD_171838 | JGI IMG/M metagenome (GOLD analysis project Ga0190367, IMG submission 171838) | Hydrothermal vent microbial mat bacterial communities from Southern Trench, Guaymas Basin, Mexico - 4872-18-10-11_MG | ecosystem: Environmental > Aquatic > Marine > Hydrothermal vents >...
CTTTCTGACGACCTGTATCCTCTTACATCAGGTTGCGGTATCTCAATAGTATCTACTTGTCCTCCGGGGTACTTTCTTTCTTCAGCTTCATAAAGTCTAAAGAATGTAGACCAACCAACTCCCCTCTCTATTGAGGCTTTGTTGAATATCAGCGCGTCTTCCATATTATAGCCGCCATAAGTAATAACCGCTACTACGAGATTCTGGCCTGCTGGACGCTCATCATATCCTATGAGCTCTATTCCCTTAGTAGTTACGAGAGGTTTTTGCGGATAATGTAGTAAGTGCATTCTTGAGTCTACTCTATAGCGGTAGTTTGTAAAAGATATTCCTAAAGCTTGCTTAGCCATGGCTGCCTCGTAGGAGTTTCTAGGAGACTGGTTGTGTTCAGCATAAGGTATTATTGAGGCTATTGCACCTAGTATGGCAGAAGGCACTATCTCCATGTGTGTATGCTCTGGGGTTATTTCTTCGGGATTTATCGCTATTAAAGCATTTTCTTCCTCATCGGCATCTAAGAATTCAATTACACCCATTTTCAGTAAGTCTGTCCAAGTGAGTTTTCCTTCCTTTAAGGCTTGAATATGCGATGGCTTTAATTTAAGCTCTCCGTTTTCCACTACAAGTAATGGTCTTCTTAGTCTACCTCCATCACAGTTGACATATACTTCGTCTATGATCCATTTCTCTTCAGGTTTTTCAGGCTTTATTAAGTATCGTGCAACGTTAACCTCATGAGATATTTTGCCTTGTCTTCTGAGACTTCTAATTTTAGTTACAAGTTCTTCTGGATTAGTGTGTACACCAATAAGCCTTCCATTAAGGTATACTTTTGCGCCTTTAATGCCTTCGTTTCTCGCATCCTCTATTGGTATTACACCCAATTCGTAGAGTAATGTCTCTATTTCTTTTTCATCTATTCCAATGGATATGCTAGCTAGCAGAGCTAGGTTTTTGACTAGACCACAATTCTGGCCTTCGGGACTCTCATTAGGACAGAGTCTTCCCCACTGCGTAGGATGAAGCTCTCTGGCCTCGAAGTGTGGTTGAGATCTGCTGAGAGGCGATACTACTCTTCTTAAGTGACTTAGTGTCGATAGATAGTTTGTTCTGTCGAGAAGCTGGCTTACTCCGGTACGGTTTCCAACCCAGTTTCCTGTAGCCATAGCGTGTCTTAGTCTTTCTGTGACTAAATCTGCTCTTACTAGTGTAACTAAGCTTATTTCTCTGCTTCTTGTACGCATTTTTTCTAGCTGATATTTAAGATCATTACAGAACTGCTTAAAAGCTACTCTAAACAGCTGTGCGAGCAGATCCCCTGCAAGCTTTAATCTCTTATTAGCATAATGATCTTTATCATCCGGAGGCCTTCTGCCTAAGACTACCTCAAGTAGCTTCTCAGCCATTTGTCCTAAGAAATAAGCTTTCTTTCTTCTTGTTTCAGGAGAAGAGTCTGTACCTAAGTGTGGAAGCAAATACTTGTCTATTATCTGACATGCTTTTTCTATCCTCACGTCTCTTGTCTGTCCTATAGCAGCTCTGCTACCAATATAGTCTAAGGCGTCTTCAACAGTGTCTATTCCACTAGCTATCTCTAGAGATATTCTAAACTCATTCTGAATATCAGGATCATCGGACACCGCTAGTACTATTTCACGGTCTGTCTCAAGGCCTAGTGCCCTCATTACAACTACTATAGGCAATCTAGAAGGTACTGCCGGAATAGTTAAGTAAAGCCCTCCGTCTTTTAGTCTTTCAAGAACTACTGGTATTCGGTAGGCGGCTGTAGCTGAAAATACTTTAGCTGTATGTGTGACTGAAGAACTTATTCCACCAACATCTACAAGTACTTTATTTACTGCAAGATCTTCTTGGATTACAAGTACTCTTTCAGACCCATTTATTATAAAGTATCCACCTGGGTCTTTTGGATCCTCTTTAATACTTATTATCTCTTCTTCAGACATTCTAGAAAGAGGACATTTAATTGACTTTACCATAATAGGCATTTCTCCTATGTACACTTTATCACTATCTCTTCGCTCATTGTTGACGTAGAGAGCCATTTCGAGATACATTGGCGCAGAATAAGTAAGATTCCTTAACCTAGCTTCCATAGGCGTGATCACAGTTTCTGTACCATCAGCTTCTCTTACTCGAGGCTCGCCTACTTCTATCTTACCTAGTTTAACAAATACTGTTCCATCAGCTGTTTCAACTACTCCCTGCTCGTCCACTATTTGCTGCAATTTGTGTTCAATAAAATTGTTATATGAGTCTAAGTGCTGTCTAACTAGTCCATATTCCTTGATGAATGCTCTAACCAGAACCCATCTATCTTCAGGAGTTATAAAATTATCATTAGATTTCATAATTTTCACCCAGGCACAACAAGCCTTAAAGCTATAGCCTCACCAGCAGTAGGACTTTTTCTAATAATAGCTATAACGTCTCCAGGCTTCGCTCCAAGAGCTCTCGCAGCAGGATCAGAAGCTCTGATCCAAGGCAAATCATATCTTTTTAAACCCATACGCTTTAAGAGTATTTTAGCTTCTTCCTTACTTAACAATATATGTTTTGGCACATACTCATGTTTAAATATGTTAATTTTCTTAACCATAGGTAATATCCCCTCCAGAACGCATTAGCGTGAGGAATCCCGGCACTATGCTATAAACTTTTCCCTTATAAAATTTATGTTGCTTCTCGATTATTTTAAGCTATCCTTTCTAATTGGACAGATATTTCGATTGCTACTACCCATTTTACTCCGATATCATTCTATTAAATCAATGCAGAAAAACTATGTATCTTATTTAAATCGCTAAAATAGAAAACCTTAAATGAGAGTTGTGGTGGATTGTTCTGGGCCCGTAGCTTAGCCTGGTAGAGCACCGGGCTTTTAACCCGGGGGTCGCCCCTGAGGCCCAAAGCGGGTTCAAATCCCGCCGGGCCCGCTACTCCTCTTCAAAACCATATTTTCCTTTAAGTTTAACAAATAGACAAGGACCTAAACTCCTATACGTATAATTTTCCTCACTTACTCTTTCAACAATAACTAGCTCTTGATAAAATTCTCTGCCAACAGGAACTACCATGCGTCCTCCAACTTTAATTCTATTTAACAAAGGTTCTGGTACTTGGGGCGCGGCTGCTGTAACTAAAATTTTATCAAATCTTATGCCCTCCCTAAAGGGAGGCCCTTGACTACCATCACATATTATTACAGATACTCTCGAATAATATCCTGCTCTCTTAAGATTATTTTTTGCAAAAAATGCTAATTCAGGGATAATCTCTAATGTTACTACAAAGCCTTTACGTGATGCTATCTCTGCACATAATGCTGCATGGTATCCACTACCAGTACCTATTTCGAGAATATAGTCTCCTTCGTTTATATCAAGAGCTTCACACATTATTGCACACATATGTGGAGCCGAAATAGTCTGTCCCTTCATTGTGGGAAGCGGCGTGTCAACATATGCTAGACTCCTATATGAAGGCAAGACAAATTCCTCTCTCGGGACTTTAAGCATTGCTTTAATAACTTTTTCTGATTTCAATACCCCCTCCTCCACTAATCTTTTAACTAAAATCTCCCTTTTTACTTTAAAATCATCTATCATGTTTGAAACCATATGTCTAAACTTACCCTTGTTTTAATATTTCTAACAGCCTTCTTTAATCTTTCAATAGCATTTTTTACCCTTGTCTCTGAAAAGTCGTGTTCTTCACATAAAAATTCGATAAGTGCTTTTTCATCTGGATCCTTCCATTCTATTTTGTATTCATCTGTCACTTCCGGATTCAAGAAGTACTCCCTTATAGTTAATGGATCAACAGGGAAGTAAGCTTCTCTCAAGATATGCTTTAGATTTTCAAGTGACTTAAACTCTCTTATAAGTCTGTAAGCTCTTTTAGGGCCAATACTTTTTACACCATCAGGGTTATAGTCAGTACCTAATAAAATCGCCATGTCTATTAGCTGTCTTCTATCTATCTTCAGAGTCTTCAATACTTCATTAAGTTCTATTAGTTCAGGCTTTACCTCAACATATACGTTCTTTCTGGGAAGTTTCCTTTTACCAGAAATAGTTATGTTACGAACAAGTCGCGGAGCCCCGAAGAGAAGAGAATCATAGTCTTGACTACCTACGGCCCAAGCATCTCCTCTTTTAACTACATGGGCGGCCTGTGCCTCTCCTTCTGCAGGCGCTTGAATCCAAGGAACTCCCATGTAATCTAGAAGCATTTTTGCATCAGCTACCATTTGGTCAGTAAGCCTCGAAGTCATTTGAGCATATCTCTTCGCAGCCTCTAGATCTCCTTTAGCTAAAGCTTCTTCATATTTTTTAACTGCTTCTTCTTTTATCTTTTTTCTTCTAAGAACTTCAATATTCTTAAACTCTGGTGGTTTTCCATCAAAAACATACACAGGTTTGATTCCTATTTCAAGTAAATTTATTGTTCTGTAAAGTAATCCACTAAGGTGACTAGTTATTCTTCCTTTAGAGTCTTTTAAGGGAGTTCCATCTGGCTGCCTAATAATTGCTAGAAACTGATATAGTGCATTATAAGCATCTATTGCTATAACTTTACCTGAAAGATCTTCGAGAGAAATAGTCTTCTTGGGTATCAACTCTCCTAATTCACCTACTCCCATGTTTTTCAAGAGTAAATACTGTTCGGCCAGATATTATATTTGCTATTGACAATGGCTTTAGCTTTCTTCGATTATTTTGCTCTCCGTAACCTTATAATCTTAGACCCTTTCTTAAACCACTCAACGTAAATTATTCCCCTTAGTTCTAGTGTTATTAACGCTCTTTTAAATTCACTTAAAGATATGTTGCCATAAATGTTCTTTAGATAAGAAATAATTTCCTCTTCTCGCATTATTCCATGGCGTTTTTCTAAGAGCTCAGTTATGATCATGCAGAGCTGGACTATCTTCACCATATGCACTCCACTTTTATGCATAGAATGCAGTAATTCTTCTAGTTCTTATTGCTTTAGCTCTTTCTTGCCAGCTTTCATAGTACTTTATCATTTCAGGAGTAATCGATGGCTTAATTCTTGCTAAGGCCTTGTCGAAATGTCTCATATAAACTTTATCTATGTTTATATTTTCGCGTAGAGCCATCATACCAGCTTCTCTGCACAATGCCTCTAAATCAGACCCCGCAAATCCCTCCGTTCTTCTCGCAAGGTCCTCTAAGTCTACATCCTCGGCTAAAGGCATGTTACGAGTGTGTATTTTAAGTATTTCTAGCCGCGCCTCGTAGTCTGGCGGAGGAACATACACAAATCTATCAAATCTGCCTGGTCTTAACAGGGCTGGATCTACTATGTCCGGTCTGTTAGTAGCACCTATCACCACAACACCTTCAAGTTTCTCTATTCCGTCCATCTCTGTTAGGAGCTGGCTTACTACACGTTCAGTTACCATGGAGTCACCTATACCTGCACCTCTTACTGGAGCTAATGCATCTATCTCGTCCAAGAATATAACACATGGCGCTACTTGCCGAGCCTTTCTGAATACTTCTCTAATGGCTTTTTCGCTTTCACCAACCCATTTGCTGTATATTTCGGGACCTTTAACTGATATGAAGTTTGCTTCACTTTCAGTTGCTACTGCTTTAGCCAACAGTGTTTTACCACAGCCAGGAGGACCATACAGCAAAATACCCTTAGGCGGCTTTATGCCTAGGCGCTTAAATGCATCAGGATATTTTAAAGGCCATTCTACAGCTTCTCTAAGTTCTTGTTTTGCTTCTTTAAGTCCTCCTATGTCACTCCAGCGAACAGAAGCTACTTCAACCTCTATTTCTCTTAAAGCCGTAGGCGTAATTTCCTTGAAAGCATCAAGGAAATCTTTCATAGTTACTTTGAGTTCTTCCAAGACTTCAGCCGGTATTTGTTCTTGTTCTAGGTCTATTTTAGGAAGGATTCTTCTTAGAGCCTTCATTGCTGCTTCTCTGCAGAGAGCTGCTAAGTCTGCTCCTACAAAACCATGAGTTATTTCAGCTAATTTATGTAAGTCTACGTCTTCAGCCAGAGGCATGTTACGAGTATGTACTAGAAGTATCTCATAGCGAGCTCTTCTATCAGGAACTCCTATCTCTATTTCTCTGTCGAATCTTCCGGGTCTTCTTAAGGCAGGGTCAAGAGCATTAGGTCTGTTAGTAGCACCTATCACTATTACGTTTCCTCTAGATTCAAGACCATCCATTAGAGCCAATAGTTGCGCTACTACTCTTTTCTCTACTTCTCCTGTTACTTCTTCTCTCTTAGGTGCAATAGCATCAATCTCGTCAATAAATATGATAGCAGGAGCGTGCTGTTTAGCCTCCTCGAAGATTTCTCTGAGCCTTTGTTCCGACTCTCCGTAGAACTTGCTCATTATCTCGGGGCCATTAATAGCAATAAAATAGGCATCGGTTTCATTTGCTACTGCTTTAGCCAACAGTGTTTTACCACAGCCAGGAGGACCATACAGCAAAATACCCTTAGGCGGCTCAATACCTAACCGCCTGAATAGCTCAGGGTGCTTTAATGGGAGTTCAACTAGCTCTCTAATTCTCTGTTTTGCCTCTTCTAAATCACCGATATCTTCGTATGAGACTCTATGGATTCTTTCAGCTTCGACAGGTTTCTCGAGTATTATTAGGTGAGTATCTTCAGTAATTATAACAACACCCGAAGGCTTGACGGTTACTACACGAAAGATTATTGGTTGGCCTAATAACGGTATTTGTACAAGATCTCCTTCGCATAAAGGATAGTCCATTAGTCTTTTTTTAATAAAATTAACAAAATTACTATCAACGGTGAGAGGAGCTTGAGTAGGAGCAATTTTTACAATGGACGCAGGTCTAACCTTAGCTTTTCGCACTATGACCTTATCCCCTATGTTCACTCCTGCGTTGCGCCTAATTAGGCTATCCATTCTTATGATATATTTTCCCTGAGATTCGCTGTAATTGGGCCAAGCTATTGCTGCAGTCCGTTTCTTGCCTATAATTTCTATGATATCGCCAGGCTCTATTCCCAATTTAGCCATAGCTTCACTATCAATTCTAACTTTACCTCTACCGGCGTCCCGCTGCCTCGCCTCAAGTACTTTAAGCTGTATTTCAACTTCCTCTTCTTTATTCTTCTTCCCTCTATTATTCGTCATTATTACACCTTAGCTAACAGAAGACTAGAACCCTTATATTGAGAGAAAAACGCGCTATAAATATTTTTATCTCATGAAACCATTCTAGAAAGCCACGCTACTTCTACTTGACTCACTTTATCTAGACCACTAATTGCTTTTTCTATCTCTGCAGTACCTCCTTCAGTTTCTTCAGGCATTACCAGGTGCACCTTGAGTAACTTCAGGCCGAAAGCTACCGGCTCTTCCTCACTTTTAATAACACTCACTCCCTTGGGCAAAACTTTCTTGATATCTTCTAATAACTCTTTTAAGTCAATGCCCACTTCAGAGGGATATACCTTTATTATTAGATAGACCTTACCTCCCATTTTCTCAGCCTATGGTCCCTCAAACCCACATTTAGGACAAACATAAGGTACAGCGTTTTTTCTGCATTTATAGCAACGCCATATTTCTACTTCTCCGCAGTTGGGGCATTTAAAGTGGGTTCCCCTTTCATGTGGCGGTATTGGTTTCTTGCACGATGCACATATTGGAAGATTCAGTACCTTGATTCCGCTCATAGTACTAGACCTAGACAACTAGTTCATAAATATACTTTTTGGTATATTCCACAGAGAAGTCTTCTCAAAATAAAATATTCATGATAAATTCTCCTATTTATAGTCTACTAAACATACTCGATTCGCGTATTCATCTTAGCAAAAATCGAGACTATTCTTTCTAAATCTTCCTTGCTTACAAACAGTCTTCTGCTGTCGTGTCTACTTACCTTTATTACAAGTTCTGAGCTACCATCAGGGAACCAGACGGTGGCTATACTCACTACTTTAGCTGGTGAAAGAAGCTGCTCAACCATACTTTTGATGTCAGGCCCTTTTTCGATTATTCTAATGTTACCTAACTCTCTGCGCAGGAGTCTAGAAATTTCATACCATATGCGCCTTGGGAATCCTCTGGGCGCTTTAACGACTATTATGGTTAACCCTCCAGCTCTAAGAGATTTTACAAACTCTACTTCCTTTAACTCAGGGAATCGTGACTCAAGCTCTATTAGCTTCTTGCATACCGTTATATCCAGCTCTGAATATTCTCCGCTATCTATTTTTTCTTGACATCTGCTACATAGAATACCGCTTTTTAAACAAAATACACAGAAAGGAATTTTCAAGACAACTCACCTCTAGCTAATATTATCTTTATGTTACTTATTGCTCGCAAACCATTTTTTGTCGCTAAATACTCACTCCCTATCGAGACATCTTTTATAATCACGTCACGCATGAAGACATTTCTTACAGTTAAGACCACATCTACTGCCTTCGATATAGCTTTACCTCTAGCTCTTACTTCTACTTCTTTCGCTCCATTATGGAAGAAAGTAAGGCAGGCAAGCACGTATCGCTTAGGTTCCTTCTTTCCGATGATTAGTACTGGTCTCTCCGACATTGCGTTCCCCAAAACAACTATTTGTGAAATCCCTAATTGATTCTAAAAAATATTTCTTACGGTTCTCTCCCGGCACTACATCATGTTTTTCACGAAAAACTTAAAAGCTTACCTTTCGAAAATAATCACGCCCCGGTAGCTCAGCCGGGTAGAGCGGCGCCTTGGTAAGGCCTCTCCCAAAGAGGCGTAGGTCCCGGGTTCGAATCCCGGCCGGGGCTCCTAATTCTTCTCGCCTAATTCTGTTCAATGAAGAAAGATTTTAATACCAGACGAGAGAAAAATAATCACGCCCCGGTAGCTCAGCCGGGTAGAGCGGCGGCCTTGTAAGCCGTTGGTCGCGGGTTCAAATCCCGCCCGGGGCTCCACCTTTTAATTCATTATTCGCTGACTGTTTTAGACCGATAATCCACCAGTCCTTAATTTAAACCATATGCCCCGAGAAGAAAATCAAGTCTAGCTGAAGTAGACTTGACTTCAGTAAATAACTCTAGTTCAAGCAAAGCTCTAATTACGGAAACTTTACTATCAGGCTCAGGGAAAGCTCTTTCCATTTTAATGCTCAGCCTAGTCCTAATTGTTGTCGCGAACTTAGCTCTCTTGATAAACCTCGGAAGCTTGTACACTCAGCGGCTTCACTGGATTCTTAGCATGCGAAGTTTCGATGACATAAGTACCTTAATTTCTCCTTTCTCAAACACGAAGAAGAAGTATTCTCTCAGTACTAATTTAGTGCTTAACTGTCTATACATTGTTCTGAAAAGTATCAGTCTTAATACTCTACCTCCTCAAGCACATCTTTCCTTACAGTTGTCTCTAAGCCAAACAGGGAAAAACCTTGCTCTCTCTTATCCTATAGAGGAGAAGTAATACTATATTTACACTAGAGATCATTATCTCAGAAACTTAGCCCAGCTCCATAATATACCCTTTCCAAGGAGCTACTATTACCGGCAGCTTAAGTTCGGCACGAAGACACACATGTCATCGAGAGCTCTGCAGGTATCTTGAGGTCTGAATCAAGCATTATTACAAACTCACCGTCAGCGATTTCGGCTCCATGGTCTAGCGCATCGCTTCTACCTCCCGCAGATTTCTCTCTTCTTAGAATCTTAATATCATTAGAGTTAACCTCGTCGTGTAGTATATAATGTATCTCTCTATGAATCTTCCTTATCGCCAGAAACTATGGGAACATTACCTATGTAGTACTTCGCAAATAGAGTAGAGTGCTCAAACAGTACTAGAGCTGCAATGCAGCATCGATTACTCTTGCTACGCCTGCACCTTCACTTGAGGATAAGCATTCAAGTCTTATGGGTTCTAACTGCAGACAGTGGTACATTGATTTTCCTGTATATGAGCTTAATTGTTACTAATAATAATGTTTATATAGAATGTTCGGAATATACCGAACATAAGGGAGAGATAATGGAATCACTAGTCAATTTGCTTATGATGCTTAGGTTACCATTCGCTGCCGCCCTAGTGCTTTCTACCTTGATGCACAAGAGAAAGCCCCTAGCACTGAACGAGCTCGTTGAGGCTACAGGATACACTAAAAGTCACCTCTCCTCAGCTCTGAGGTTGTTAGAAGAGAAGCATTTAATTGAGAGAAGAAGGGTTCACGGAAGGAAGCACCTCTTCCAGGCAAAGACTGAAGGGCTGATTATACTGATTTACGAACACTTAAGTAAAATACACACATATTTGAGATCCGTAATGAATGAGCTTGAAGATGAAGACGTTCTAAGTATTGTATGCATGCTTGAAAGCGAGTTACACTCACTTCTGACTAAGTTAGAGAGGTGCGAAAGATGGTTAAACAACAGGTAGCGATCAAGACAAGATTAAGGATAGAGAATAATAGCAAGAGAATAGTGTTGGTTATCTGCGACGGCGTGAGCTCAGCAGAAACCATGATACTTGTTAATGAGGTAACCAAGAAAATAAAAAGGGAGGGTAAGCGTAGGGTACTCATATACGTAATATCACCGCTAGGTAGACCAAAATATTTCGAGGTGATTAGAAGACTCATACAAGAAAACATAAGTTTAAGCATGAGTATAAGATACTCTGGGTCGAAACCTGAGAATCTCTTAGAGTTAATTAGAAAATTAGATAACCCAGATGTATTTATAGCTGGGCTTTGCAGGGACTTCATTCAAGCACTAGATGATATAGGCTACAAGAACGTAATAGTTATTTAGCCTAAGAAAAGGGTATGGGACATGAGTTCATGCAAAGGTTTTGAAATAGTTATCACGTCTGACAGGACTATGATGAGCAATCATCACGGCAAAGAGTTTCTAGGATTCATGACTACCGCGCCAGCTATCAGTTTACCCAAGTGGCTCTGGATGTGGATAGCAGCACCCAAAATGAAGGTTGATAGTTTAGGGAGACCCGTCGAGGCACCCTACGGACTTAGAAAGGTTGAAGCGGTACTACAAGATGCCGGGTACAATGCAGCAATAGTTGACCCGGATCACATACACAAGCACATAGATAGCATGAAGGTGTTAATGATAGGACACCACGACTTCTTCGCGTATGGGCCACCCAGCTGTGAATGGTGGATGTTGACCGGTAAGGAGCCTGTCAATAGAGTATCTTTTCGCGAGTTCATGGAATCCCCGGCTGTCAGGGAGGCTAAGAGAAGAGGCGCTAAGATAATAGTTGGTGGACCTGCCGCATGGCAATGGCTCTGGGCGCTGGAGGAGTGGAAGAAATGGGGCGTAGACTGCGTAATTGATGGTGAGGCGGAGCTAATAATCACAGACATCGTTGAGGCCGCACTGAATAACGAGCCTTTACCGGACTACGTGTATGTTGGACCAGCAGATACGCCCTCTGTGGAGCAAATACCCATAATTAAGGGTGCTAGTGTGAACGGCTTAGTAGAAATAATGAGGGGATGCCCTAGAGGCTGCCGCTTCTGTTCAGTCACCTTAAGGCCCTTGAGATTCATGCCCATAGAGCACATAGTTAAGGAGATAGAGGTTAACGTGAGAGCTGGAGTAAAGAACGCAATACTACATAGCGAGGACGTACTCCTCTACTACGCAGATGGTGTTAAGCCTAGACCAGAACCCATACTAAGGCTTCACGAAGCGGTCCTGAAAACAACCCCTGGCTCAATAGCATGGGCTCACATAAGCCTAGCAGCGACAAAGTACGCTGAAGAAAAATATAGGCTTATATCCAAGCTCATGAATGACATGATCATACCTAGGCAGAAGTATATCGGCGTTGAGGTTGGGATAGAGACTGGTAGCGTGAGACTAGCAAAGATAATTATGCCCGCAAAAGCTGCTCCATATTCACCAGAGCGATGGCCAGAAGTAGTTGAGGACGCCTTCAGAATAATGCACGAAAATCACATAGTGCCGGCAGCAACTCTAATACTCGGCCTCCCAGAAGAGAAACCAGAAGACGTAATAGCTACTGCCGAATTACTTGATAAGCTTAAGCCCTACAGGAGCCTGATAGTACCGATGTTTTTCGTGCCAATGGGTGCCTTCAAAAATAGAGAGTGGTTCAGGACACACAGGTTAAGGGAGGAACACATAGATGTCTTGATCCAGTGCTTAAGGCATAGTGTACGGTGGGCTGAAGATATAATGAATAAATTTTACATACGTGAGCCACTACTACTACCTGTCAGATTAGTGCTAAAATTATTCCTTTCATCTATACGTAAGAATATGGCCAGGGTGAAGCCGGCTCTAGAGGCAATAATAGCTAATGGAGAAAGAAGGTAGATCCTAAATACTTATAAATAACTTCCTTAGCTTCAAGAATGTAGTTCAGAACTCTCCTACCCTTCTTCAGTGATGTCAGAGTAAGCAATGGACCTCTCGAGGAAGAAGTTTCTCCCACCGTTACTATAATAGCTTCCCCACGTATATAAGACTAGTTACCAGCGCACCCATCAATCTGGCGACGCTCAGAAACAACATTATAAAAATTCTCTTTCCGGGAAAGTGGGCCCGCCGGGATTCGAACCCGGGATCACCGCCTCGTGAGGGCGGCATCCTGCCCGCTAGACTACGGGCCCATGTTTCTACTATTGTCACTACTATATAAGTTTCTTTCTCGTCACTACTTCAATGTTTCTATAACTACATGAGTCACTGTTTCTTTAACTCCCTCTATTCTCGATATCTGCTTCAAGAACTCATCTAATTTAGACTGATTGACTATTACAATAAGGTCTATTTCTCCTGTAACTCTGTATACTTTCTCTACGGGAAGTGTTTTAACTATTCGTGCATATGTCTGGTTTCTTGCTCTAGGCTCTACCTTCACTAGAACAAATACTTCAGCTGACCTCATTCCCAGAATTTCTAGAGCTTTTTCTGTAAGCATTATAAAGCCTCTTCCTGTTTTTATGAGACCTTCTTCTCGTAGTTTTCGCAGATGAACATTTAGAGCCTGTCGTGTAATTCCAAGCTCTTTTGCTAGTTCACTTTGAGACTTATTCACTATAAATATCTCCATTCCTTGGCTGTTTTCAAGTAGGTACTTTAAGATAGTTAATTGTTTTTCTGTCAATTTTATATGGCCTTTTTCCATAGTTATACCCTATTTTAGATATATGTAAACCTATATATAAAATTTAGCTTTCAGACTGCTTTTTGAAAAATTTTCTTAATGTGAAGACCATATCCCCTGTAATAATTCCTAAACAGGATACTATTATTAGCAATAAATCAAGAAAGGCATATGATGTGATTTCTGATACTCTTATTTCTTTTCTATGACAAATGATATTATACAAAAGTAGCACACCATAAAAGAATAAAAACATGGAAAAACTAACTAAGTAGAAGCCGAGTAGTAGAAATATTATACTAAGAACAAAATACGATAAGAAAAACAGCAACATATAAGTTAAAGCCTTAGAAAATATACTTTCTGGATGCTTTCTTTTGAAAATAGAAAAACCGAGACCATATTGAAAATATCTTTTTAATAACTTCATTAAAGTATTTCTATGATAGTGATACACCACCAGTTCTGGCACACATAAAATTTTGCAACCACTCTTAAGTATTCTATACGCGTAATCGATATCATCTGATCCATAAGCTTTATACTCTTCGTCAAAAAACCCCACTTTATCTACTATTTTCCGCTTTATTGCAAAATTACATGTAACGATTAGAGTGGATAACGGTATATCATTTTCTATTAAAGCTCCTTCATCAGTTATTTTAACCTTAATATTACTCTTGAATAATTTATTTACAATATTAACTACTTTTAAATTAACCTTAGCAGCTCTTGTAGGAGTAATTATCGAGTAGTCTAAGTACTTTGAAAGAAAAGCCTCAGGATTCGCCGATACCATAGATCCTGCTATACAATCAATATCTGGATACTTTTCAAATAACTTAATTATATTCTCGATCCATTTTTCAGTAAGCCTTACATCACTATCAGTAAATATTAAAATATCCCCTGATGCATTCTTAATTCCAATATTTCTTGCTAAATTCGCGCCACTAGTTCCTCTAGCATCTATTATTTTTATTTCAGACGCCGTGTATTTTTCAAAGATCTCGTCAAATCCGCCCTGATATACTATTATAATTTCATCAGGCTTCAGCGTCTGCCGAAGAATAGATAAATACAACTCCTCGGGTTTGGGGGGCTTTCCTTTAAGAGGCACTATTAGAGATATTTTAGCCAATGAGCTCACCTACTTGCGAGGAGAGTTACCTACCCATATAGATATTTTATCTTATATTACTGTTCTTTTTGTTATAGGTACTTTTCTTCAGCCCTCAAAATCTCTAAAGCTAGAAGACTTTGAGAAAACTTATATACCTAAATTATGCTAGCTTAGTAGAGAAAATGTCAGATAACACTCTAAATATATCAGCATTGCTCGACGCGATGGAACGACAAAAAAGAATAGCTTTCAACAATCTCATTGACGGAATAATAACTGTCGCTGTATTCACCATAATAACATTTATAACTCCGTGGATTTTCAGAACATACTTCCCTACAGAGCTCTCGTCAGCAGAAGCTTTCTACAGATTCCTTCAAGTAGGACTGCTATTTGCACTTTTATACGTATGTATATCCAGACTAATGTTCATGGGATGGGATCTTTACAGAATAGCTAAAATTACTTCAAGGACTATTTTATTAGAAAATATTAAGATAAGTGACTATCGTAGCAATTCAGCAGCAATGAAAATGTATGAACTTTTATCTCAAGAAGACAAACTAGTTAGGCGCTTACTGTGTATAACGGCTGCTTTTATAACGCTAACATATGTTCAGTCAACAGAATACTTTGGCGAGATAGTATATAATCTATCTCTGCCAACTTTATTCAAGTCATCTCCCTCACTCATAGTACTCCCTATATACGTAATAATGCTGTTCTCGCTTTCATTCGTGATTTCCTCACTAATTTACGTTAGAGAACAGCTCACTCCACTACTTGACGAAATATATGCATATACAAAGAGCATAATATCAGCTCAGCTATCATCAAATATCTGCCCTGAGTGTGGAGCAAGAATTCCTCAGAAAGCAGTACATTGCCCGTTCTGCGGCTTCAAAGTATCTGCTATTGACAAAGACAAAGTCAAGAAAATTGTGGACACTTCATCTTAAGTCTTTTAGCGAGTGTTAAAGCATCTTTTATTATATGGAGATGGTCAAAAGCCAAAGTCTTAGGAATCTCTCTAAAGAACTTTACTTTTAGTATCCCCTCTTCACAAGGTTTTTTCGTAGACTCAGATAATTCAGCTAAATATGCTATAGAAACAACATGTCCTCTCGATCTCTTCTAGAAGTCTTCGGAGGCGGTTATGTTTCTTGTTCCACCAGTATAGGAATCTGTAGACCCTTCCCCTAACTTCCTCCTCTACGACAATTATTATCGTCTCTTCTCCTATTAATCTACGACTCAAGCACTCCACCATATACCTTAAACTCCCCGGTAACCTATACTCAAGCCACTCATCGTATTCCAAAGCGAGAACTCAGAGCCCACAAATCACAAGCATAAATACTTAAATTAACATCAAGATAAAATACTTGAAGAGGAGTGGGGAGGGTTCTATTGCTTCCGGGACCAGCATTCCCCTCTAGGGGGTTTGGTTTGGAAACAATAGGGCTTCGGGCACCCCTACATGGTTCCTTATTGCCATCCTCTAGCTTTCATATTGTAGTGCCGAAATTGAAGTAAACTTGAATATTTTGAAAGATAGTAGGAATTAGTACAACTGGCAATTTTCATTATTCACGAGCCGCGCTGGGCGGCCCATGAGTTCAGCGTTTCCATTCGTTATTCTTAGTTTCTCTGAATATAAGGGAGGAGATGACTCTCGCTTTAACTGAATCATGGAAACTAGTATACTGTATGGCTATTTATGCAAACAACTTATATATCTTTGAAACAACTATCGTTTTAGATGACGCACTTTATCCTTCATAGTAAGGTGGTGATGGGGGCGAGAGCCCTATGGCTTAATGAGCTCCGTCCCCCAGGTCCACAGCTACTAGAATTAAACAGGTGTCTCTCCGGGAGAAGAGAGTAGAAGCCCCCCGCTACCGTTTTACGGGGCAACGGGGATGTCTTGTAAGGCGGGAGGAGTTTGAAATAATTAGGTCTAATGTTTTGAGAATTAAAATTAACAGTGAAGTAGAGAAGTTATTGAAGTGTCTTCAGAGAGAGTACAAGAAGTATTTTGATGCGCCGAACAAATTTGTTAAGTAATATTATCGAGTAAATCATAGGCTTCCTAGTGTTTTAGAAGTCTATAGAGTTCTTCGTAGAAATAGTGCTTTCAGTGTTATTTCCAGTGAAGTAGCTAAGGAGGTTCTTGGGGCATGGAAATCTTACATTGGGCTTAAAAAGCATGGCTATAGGGCTAAGCCACCGGTGTTCAAGAATACTCCGATTATACTGCATAATGAGCAGTACCGTGTTTATGCTAGGAGAGAGAATAATGAGTGGGGTATAGAGAAAATTGAGGTTAGGCTTAATAGGAAATAGATTTCAATTAAAGCTAAAGGAAAAATTAAGTGGGTTCCGAGACTCGAAGAAAGACTAGAGAAGTGAGGAAGAAAGCTGTGAATCAAATATGTAGGCTTATTGCAGAGTACTTGGCTTCTAGAGGTGTTTCGATCGTCTACGTAGGGAATTCAGTGTGCTACTGTGTTAGTAGGGAGAATTTAATTGAGGAGACTGCTTCAAAGCCTACTAGAGAACTACTGCGCAATTTCTTTACACCAAGACAAATTGTTGATTCTTTGAGGAGACACTGTGAGGTTAGAGGAATTAGAGTGATTGAAGTCGATGAAAAGGGGACTTCTAGTACTTGCCCTGTGTGTGGCGGAAGAATTGTTCGGAAATATCGCGGACTATTAGTCTGCGAGAAGCACGGAGAATTTAATGCCAATCTAGCAGCGGCATACGATATATTGAAGACTAATATTAATGTTTCTTTAGATAAGAGTACATTGAAGAAACTCCTTAATCGCCCCGCAACATACATATGCTTGACTAAAGAACAAAAATGGAGAAAATTAAATTAAATTCTTTATCCCGATAGGGAGACCCGCCCAACCAGCCCTCTCCGAAAAGGAGAGGTAACCTGCCTGACTCTCAGGTCGTAATGCAGGGCAAAAGCCCCCAAGCAGAAAGAGAGGGCCAGAACTAGAATACACTCCCACAAGCCCCTTTATTTTTACTTTAAATACTGTTTCTTCCTCCATCTCTCTTAACGCTGCATCCTCTACACATCAACTGCTAGAGACGGATGTTTTCTAGTCTTACCTTTCTCCACTTGTCATTACTCTCAACACTTTTTAAAATCATTAACGCCTAGCTGAGATAAAGTATAATTTTCTCCCTTACTAATCAATACTACGCGCGGGAGAGATCATGAGACTGGAGGCTAAAAAAGGAAATATTATAAGAATCAAGGGACCCGCTTCCGTAGTTCTAAGAGAAGGAAGTGTTGAATACTTAGGTAAAACCTTAAGGGAGAAGGAAAGAATATCAATACCCGTTGGAAAAGTAGCGTTCATAAATATTCTCGAAAATAGTTCGCTGGAAGTCAATTTAGGGGAAGATGCTGAAATAGAAGTATTAGAAGAGATTGAGGACGTAACTGTACCTTATCACTGGAGAACTCTCATTGAGCCGCTAGTTTCGGAGCTAAAGAAAAAGCCCACAAAAATTATGATATTAGGCGATGTAGGTACAGGCAAAAACTTGCTAGCAACTTATATTACAAACTTAGCTGTAAAGAAAGGATATACTGTCGCTATTCTCGATAAAGATGTCGGTCAAAGCTCCTTAAGTGCTCCGACAACAATAGGTTTAGTCATAACGAAAAAAGCCACTACTTCACTTCACAAAGTAAAAACTCATTACGCCTACTTTGTGGGATCGATATCTCCAGGAGGATTTATTCACAGAATACTGGTAGCCTCAGCCTTTCTTTTAGAAAAAGCAATGTCTCAAAATGTAGACTTAATAGTAGTTAATACCGACGGCTGGATTCACGGAAAAGAGGCTAGGGAGTACAAATGGAGCCTTATCGATATAGTTCGTCCCGATTATATTATAGCACTTCAGTCAACTAGAGAATTAGAACATATTTTGAGAGCTTACGAGACCCAAAAATGGATAGAAATAATTAGATTACCGAGTATTAAAGAAGCTGTTTCAAGAGACCTCACTAGCAGAAAAATTTACAGGGAATCTGCATATAAAAGGAAATTAGCTAAATCGAAAATACGGACACTTAGTTGGAGTAGAGTTAGATTTAAGGGAACTATTTTTGGATCGGGTTTTAAGCTAGACAAAGACAAGATAAGCAGACTAAAGGCCCTACTAAAAGCATCAATAGTCTACGCTGAAGACGCTTACGATGCTTTGCTTATAGTTACAAATGAGAAAGTGAGAGTCCCCGAGGAAGTATTGAACACGATAAAAACAGAATTTTCCAAAAACGATGTGTTAGTAGTGCATAAAGGATATGAAAAAGGACTTATAGTGGGACTGTACGATGACCAGGGATCATTCCTCGATATAGGAGTAATAACAGAAATAGACTACAAAAAAGAATTAGTGAGAGTTCTCACAAACGTAGAGGCAGAAAAAATAGCACTTATATATGTTGGTAATTTAAAGCTTGGAGGAGATCTATCAGAAAAAACTAAAATCTACGGTTTTCCTCTTTGAAGCTAGTAAAACTTCTTTTCTCCTTTCTCCTTCTCCTTTTCTTCAAGCCTGCTAGCTGCGATTATATCGTCTATTCTTAGTATCATGCTAGCTGCTTCCACTGCTGACCTCACTGCATGAGTCTTGACAATTAGTGGCTCAATTATTCCCTCTGAAAGCATATCGCAGACTTTTCCTGTATATACGTTAATACCCATCTTCCATCCCTCAGGCTGCTCGTGAGCAGCTCTTAGCTCAGCTAATATGTCTATTGGATCTAGTCCAGAGTTTTCTGCTAGAGCTCTTGGAATAACTTCTACTGCATTAGCAAAGGCCTCTATTGCGAGCTGCTCCTTTCCACCTATTTCAGCAGCATACTCTCTTAACACTTTAGCTATTTCTACTTCTGGTGCACCGCCTCCTGGAAGTATATATGGCTCTTCAATTACGTCAGCTACTACACTCAGGGCATCAATTAGCGACCTCTCTGCCTCATCTACTACTTTTTCTAAACCTCCTCTAATGAGTATGCTCACTGCCTTGGGGTTCTTACAGCCCTCTACGAAAACCATTTTCTCTTCAGCGACCTTTCTTTCTTCAACTAGCTCTGCTTCACCTAGGTCCTTGGGGCTTAGATCATCAACTCTTGTCACTATTCTTGCTCCAGTTGCTCTAGCAAGCTTCTCCATATCAGATTTCTTTACTCTCCTTACTGCTAGAATTCCTTCCTTAGCTAAGTAGTGTTGAGCAATATCATCTATTCCTTTTTGGACAAAGACCACGTTGGCTCCCGTTTCTTTTATCTTTTTCACCATTTCTTTTAGAAGTCTTTCCTCTTCTTCTATGAACGCCTTCATCTGTGATGGATCATTTATTCTAATCTCAGCGTCTATTTCTGTTTTCTCGATTTCAAGTGGACAGTCAAGTAGAGCTATTTTAGCTTTTTCTATACGCTTCGGCATTCCTGGATGAACTACTTCTTTGTCTATTACAACACCGTAAATGAGCTTAGTATCGAATAAACTGCCTCCCTGCTTCTTTATTATCTGAATGTAGTCGATGTCTGCCACATATTTGCCGTCTCTTTCTTCAGCTATCTGTTTAACAGCTTTTACTGCTATATCAGCGAAATAGTCTTTGACTCCGGCAACAGCCTTACCATGCATTGCTGTTAGCGCGACTTTCTTTAAAGTGTCATAGTCATTTATGTCTACCTTTATTGCTCTCTTCTTTAAAACCTCAATAGCCTTTTCAAGAGCCTTCTTATATCCGCTTATAATAATTGTTGGATGAATGTCCTTATTTAGCAGGTGTTCAGCCTCCTTTAGTAATGCTCCGGCAAGCACTACTGCTGTTGTTGTTCCGTCTCCAACTTCATCGTCCTGTGCTTTTGATATTTCAACAAGAAGTTTAGCTATTGGGTGCTGTACGTCAATTTCGTCGAGAATCGTTGCTCCGTCGTTACTTACAGTGATATCTCCTAGACTATCAATAAGCATCTTGTCCATGCCTTTAGGACCTAGTGTAGTTTTAATAGTCTCGCTGATTGCACGAGCGACCATTATGTTGAGTCTAATAGCCTCTTTGCCTACAGTTCTAGTAGTACCCTCTTTGAGTATCAGTACGGGCACTCCACCAATTTGTGTTAATACAGCTGGCTGCGCCTGAGACATACTATCACCTCTTCAGCAGAATTTACGACTAGCGCTTCTATTTAAATTTTTCTATAAAAAACTTCTATGCAAATTGTTAAAGAGCAGGTAAAATCCATTTAGTTAATCTTCGCGCAGCTAGCTTAACGTCCTCTTCAGTAACAGTTCTTCGTCCTGCATGTTTAGCAAGTTCTATTGCTTCTTTAGCTATTTCATATGCTATCGCTTCAAGTACATCTCGAAGAACTATAGCTGCCCCGTTACTTACTCTCTCTGCTCCCGCCTTATGAATTATTCTATCTACAGGAGCTAAAGGTATCTCTGGCACATTTTTATTTCACTTTCCTAAGCAATAAAACTATCTCTTTATCTAAAATAATGCATATTAAACTGCTCATTTAAAGACATAAAACGCCGGGAACAAATATATTAATACCTTAAACCAAAGATTGGTGTATGGGTAAAGTTAGACCGGGGTTCATTAAAAGACTAGCGCGAAAACTACTAGAAACATATCCCGATAAATTCACTACAGACTTTGAGACAAATAAAAGGCTAGTAGCTGAATTAACAAATATTCAGTCTAAAAGAGTGCGCAATAGGGTCGCCGGATACATAACACGTTTGGTTAAATTATCCGAGCGAGAACAAGTTTAAAGTAATCTTGCCCCGAGATGATGTCACTGACCTGCGCTGACAAATGATGACCTAAAAATCCTCTGATCTTTTAGTTCTCCTTCTGAAACTAGAGTAATAGTTATAAGCAGTTTCTAAAGTATGTGATGGGTACTATGCCATTTAACGATGGAGACTATATCTTAATCGACTACATAATAAAAGTCAAGGAAAACGACCGCGTTATAGATACGACAATAGAAGAAGAAGCTAAAAAGGCAGGAGTATACGAGGAAGGGAAAGTCTATGGCCCAGAGCTAGTCATAATAGGCGAAGGCTGGATACTAAAGAGCGCAGAAGAAGAAATTAAGAAAATGAACGTTGGCGAAGAAAAAACATTCGAAATACCTCCTGAAAAAGCGTTTGGTCAAAGAGACCCTTCAAAAATAAGAGTCGTCTCAATAAGAGATCTACAGCGTAGAAACATTAGACCAAAGATAAATGAAATAATAAATTTCGACGGAAAGCCAGCTATAGTCAAGAGAATAGGTAGTGGAAGAGTAATCCTAGATTTTAATCACCCTCTAGCTGGAAAAACATTAGTATATACTGTAAAAGTAGTAAAGAAAATAGAAAAAACAGAAGATAAAATAAAAGAGTTAATTAGAAGAAGAATACATTTAATTGATTTAAACAAGGTAAACGTAACAATAGAAGACAGCACAGCTACGGTATTATTACCGCTAGATCTACTATCTTACTCTAACATCAATTTAGCGTTAAGAGGAATAATCCGAGACATAGATAGATACATAAAAGAAATTTCTGCTGTTAAAATAATATTCGAGGCTACATTCAAACGGGAAACTGCAGAAAAACCGAAAAAAGAAGAAGAGAAACCAGAAAAACTTGAATCAAAATCGGCGTCAGAAAAAGCAACTACCACTGAGTGAATTTTATTAGTTTTTTAATGTAGAAAAAATTAATTAACTTTTAAGAGAGATATTGTAAGGCTAATAATATGCTGGGGGTTGAATTTATAAGACATAAGTTGTTTAAAGGCACAACAACTGTAGGCATCGTTTGCAAAGACGGAGTAATAATGGCAACCGACCGTAGAGTAACCAGCGGCTTCTACATTTCGCATAAAAGAGGAAAGAAGATCCATAAAATAGACGACCATGTAGGAGTAACAATAGCAGGAGTTGTGGCAGAAGCACAGTTCCTCGTAGATAGGCTCGCTAGCGAAGCTACTCTATATCGGCTCGAAAACAATAAGCCTATTCCACTGAAGTCAGTAGCATCGATAGCATCATCTCTACTTTTCAGTGCAAGGCCTTTCGTCATGGTAGTTCAGCTTATAATAGGAGGAGTAGATAACGAAGGCCCGGCCATATATGAGGTAGACTGGTTCGGCTCAACAACAAAGGAAGATAAATTCATTGCAACAGGATCAGGTTCTCCCTATGCTTTAGGAGTTCTTGAAGCAGAATACTCAAAAGATATACCGCTATCAGACGCCATTAAGCTGGCAGTAAAAGCAGTCTTTTCAGCAATGCAAAGAGACCCCGGCAGTGGCGAAGGCATAGATGTCGCATATGTGTCTAAGGATAAAGGTTATAGGGAGCTATCTGAAGAAGAAATTAAGAAAATACTGTCTACCGCAAAGTAGAGGTATCCGATAATGACGACAGATTTTGTTTTAGCAAATATAAGAGAAACTATACTAAAAAATATTCCTCCAAACGTAGGAAAAGTAAAAATAGATTTTGAAGGACCTAAAATAGCAATAATACTAGATAATCCACAGTCTCTCATAGAAAACGAAGATATTATTAAAAGAGTGGCAAAAACCATCAAGAAAAGAATAATTATCAAAGTAGACCCTGAATCGCGGTTACCTGAAGAAAAAGCAAAGGAAGTAATATTAAAAATAATTCCTCCTGAAGCTGAGGTCAAACATCTGTACTTTGACGAAAATACAGGCGAAGTCGAAATAGAGGCTCTGAAACCTGGATATGTTATAGGTAAGGAGGGAAAAAACTTAAGGCAAATAATACTGCTCACAGGCTGGCGCCCTAGAGTAGTTAGAACTCCTCCGCTCGAATCTAAAACTATAAGAGAAGTAAGAAATATTTTAAGAGCTACATCTCCTGAAAGACAGAGATTTCTCAGAGACTTAGGCACCAAAATACATAGATCGCCATTCTTCAAGACAAGCCGTGTGAGAATAATAGCATTAGGAGGATTCCAGGAAGTTGGTAGGAGCGCTATTTTAGTTCAAACAGATGAAAGCAATATACTATTGGACTGTGGAATTAAACCCTCGTTATCAGGAGACGAATATCCGTTTATATATATGCCGGAGTTTGATATAGATCAACTCGACGCCGTTATTGTAACTCATGCGCATTTGGATCACTGCGGTCTAGTACCATATCTATTCAAGTACGGTTATAGAGGCCCAGTCTACTGTACGGCACCTACAAGAGATCTCATGAAGTTACTACAAGAAGACTACATTCAAGTCTCTATTAAAGAAGGAAAAACTCCATTATACTCGAAAAAAGATATCTACGATGTAATATCACACACAATAACTCTAGAGTACAGCGAAGTAACTGACATAGCTCCTGATGTTAAGCTAACATTACACGACGCTGGCCACATCTTAGGGTCTGCGATTGTACACCTGCACATAGGTAACGGTCTTTGCAATATTGTGTATACAGGTGACTTCAAATTCGAACGAACAGCGCTTCTCGAAGCTGCAAACTACAAGTTCCCTAGACTTGAAGTTCTTATAATGGAGTCGACTTACGGCGGTAGAGAAGACCGAGTACGCTCAAGAGAAGAAACAGAAAGAGAATTCATAGAAATATTAAATAGAACGCTTTCAAGAGGAGGAAAAGTTCTGATTCCAGTTTTAGCTGTTGGAAGAGCCCAAGAAATAATGCTTGTCATAAGTAATGCTATGAAAAATAAACTCATACCCGAAGTACCTGTATACATAGAGGGAATGATGAAAGAAGTAACAGCAATTCACCTAGCATATCCAGAATTTCTCTCAAGAGAAATGAGAGAAAAAATATATCATGACGAAAACCCATTCTTATCAGAATACTTCAC
>Ga0190367_1000635_pt1 | contig 24156 bp, 26 predicted proteins | sample 4872181011_MG_FD_171838 | JGI IMG/M metagenome (GOLD analysis project Ga0190367, IMG submission 171838) | Hydrothermal vent microbial mat bacterial communities from Southern Trench, Guaymas Basin, Mexico - 4872-18-10-11_MG | ecosystem: Environmental > Aquatic > Marine > Hydrothermal vents >...
GCTAAAGCATAGAACCAAGAGGTTTTACAATTGCTTTCATGCAAAAAGCCTTTTTGGGAAATTTAAAGCTGTTTATGAATTTTGCTTGAGTTTTGCAGCTCTGTATAATGGTTTGGTTATAGGGAGGTGGTTAAGTTGACAACCTCCATAATAGATTCAATATTTTAAAAGCTCGTTAAACAAATTCTCACTTACTTTTTTCAATTTCTCAAGTTCTCTCATAACCTCAAGCCTTTCAGTAGCCTTGGTTAAAGGCCCTCTCCCCCTCTCCCTTGGCCAATCGCGCCTATATACTGCAAGCATTGTATCTAGGCAAAAAGATGCAATTTCTTTTACCTCTGCATATAATTTTTCCAGTTCTCTTCTTTTTTCTGGGCGTCTAGCATACATATCAACCATGAAATCACCTAACTTTGATAGCCAATCTACAAGCATAGATCTAGCATTTACAAGCTTTTCAAGAATGATAAAGCCTTGCTCATCACCTGTTAGTGCTTCGTTACTCATATTTATTATTTTTTCTAAAGTTTCCCTAAACCACGAAACCTTCAGCTCAACGCTTTCCCTAAGCATTAAAAATTTAAAATAATGATAAATTATTAAGTTTGTTACGTAAATAATCTTTAGATGATTACTCAAAGATTAATAGTAGGTGTTGATCCTGGTATTACTACGGGACTTGCAATTCTAAATCTTGATGGAGAACTACTTGAAATTGCATCGTTTAGATGCAAAGATGAAAAAGATTTAAGAAATCGGATTTTGAAGCATGGCAAACCAGTAGTTTTGGCGTGCGATGTTTCTAACATTCCGAAGAAAGTTAAGAAATTGGCAAGCGAATTCAAGGCTTTGCTTTTTTCACCCGAAGTTGAGATACCCTCATTTAAAAAAAGAAGGATAGTTAGCGAGTTTGCTGGTATAACGATGAAGAATCAGCATGAAAATGACGCTTTAGCTGCGGCAATTCTGGCTTATAAGCACTACAGAACAATTTTAGAAGAAGCTGGCAAAAAGGCGGATGAAAGTAGGGTGGCAAGGGATATTGTAAGGGAGTATGTTCTTAAGGAGGGTATGGCTATAAGTGATGCCATTTCTAAAGCTAGGGGTGAAGATGAGGAGAAGGTTGAGAAGGTTGGCAAGGAAAGAGTTAGAGAAAATAAGGAGATAATATTATCGTTAAGGAGAAAAGTGGAAAAGCTGGAAAAAACGAAAAATTTACTAGAGAGGTATATTTCTTCATTAGAAGATGAGTTGAGGAGATATAAGCTTTATATTAAAAAATTAGAGAAGAAAGTAAGGAACAGTAAGCCATCGGTTCTGCATAAAATATGTGATGATTCTGAAACAAGGAAAGAGTTGGAGAATGAAAAAAAGCTAAGAAGAAAGTTGGAGGAGGAAAGAAAGGTTTTGATTGAAATTTTGAATGATATAGTTTCTGGAAAGGTTAAACCGGTTAAAATTTTGGAAAACCTTTCTAGGAAAGAGGTTAAGAAGTTGAAGGATATGTATGGCATAGTTAAGAATGACATAATTTATGTGAAGGACCCATCAATTGTTACGCAGGTAGCGCTTCAAACTCTGAAGGAATCTGGAATCGCTTGTTTAATAATTGATGATGATAGCGCTGCAGGAGAATTGACCGATGAGGTACGTACTGTTTTGGCAAGAGATGTAGGATTTAGAAAAGTAAGCGGTAGATTGGGTGTTGTTGACGTATTAAAGTTGGAAAGAAATCTAAAGAAATCAAAGAGAGATTTGGAAAAAAGAAAGATTAAGAATCTCATTAAGGAGTTCAACATTTACAAGAGTGAGAGGAAAATTTGGAAAAGCTTTAGCTAAGGTTTCAAACCTAATCTTTATATAAATTATAAAATTGATTAAATTAGCGTAAGGGGCCGTGGGGTAGTCAGGCAGCCTGGTGGGCTCCAGAAGTCTGGTTGTGGGTTTGCTGATGAAAGGATGAGGAGCTTCTGGAGCTGGCGAAACCCACAGACCCGGGTTCAAATCCCGGCGGCCCCATCCATGATATACTTGCCGAGGCCTGAAGATCTAAAAAGGCTGAGAGTTGCTTCTGGGCTAACACAAGCCGAGCTTGCTAAGAAGGTTGGAGTTAGCCAATCGTTAATAGCAAAGATAGAATCTGGTGCGATAGATCCAAAAATTTCCCTGGTTGAGAAAATTATTGGCGCGCTTTTGAAGAGTAAAAAGAGAATAGGTGCAAAGGCTATTGAAATAGCCACTAAACCATTAATTTATGTGAAACCAGATGATAACATTTTAAAATGTATAGATTTGATGATTTCTAAGGGTATTTCGCAATTACCTGTAATTGAGGAAAACAAAAACTTAGGTAGCGTAACGGAATCATGTATAATTAAGAGATTCGGTTCTGCGGAGAATTTAGAAAATTTAGTTAATGAAAAAGTTTCTAATATTATGGGCAAAGCTTTTCCAGTGATTGATGGTAACTCTAAAATAGACGAAATTTTACCTTTGCTTGAAAGTAACTCTGCAGTTTTAGTGGCGGAGAAAGGTAAAATAGTGGGGATAATAACCAAGGCTGATATATTGAGGTTATTAATATAGTTTTCTTCTATTTTTTAGACGAACCATCTGAATGTGAACTACCACCGTTCACGGAACGGTGGCTTCTCTGCCTTTAGACTAAGCTTCATGCAGAGTTCAGACTGGTTCGTTGTTGGTCTTTTTAGTAACATTTTATAAATAACCTTTGGATTTCACTGTGGATATTTTGTTTTTTAAGTATTGTAACCTGAAAAATCGTCATCTTCTGCTTAAGCTAAAAAATTTCAAAAACATTTATCATATTAAGATGGTGAGGGATTTGATTAGGATATGCAAAAAATTAAGAGCATTCGGTTTTGTGGAGGCTACTTCGGGCAATATCAGTATGAGAAAGGGAAGCAAAGTATACATAACAACTGCTGGTTCTGATTTTGGAGAAATATCAAAAAAAGACATTGCTTTAGTAGATTTGAATGGGAAGCAAATAAAGGGAAAACCTTCCTCTGAGACTAGGATGCATCTAGAAATTTATAAGGTTAGGGATGATTGCAATGCAATAATTCATACTCACCCCTTGTTTGTCATATTGAACTCCTTTAAAAAATATCCACTGCCAATATTGCCTGAGGCTAATTTTGAATGGTGTTATGTTAAATATTTAAAGCCAGGTAGCTTAGAGCTTGCAAAAGAAGTTAGTAAAAAAGCGAAAAGATGCGATGCCATAATTTTAGAGAGGCACGGACTTGTTTGTCTTGGGAGAAATTTAAAGGAGGCTTTCTATAAAACTGAAATAATGGAAAAAATTTCAAAACTAGGATTCCTTTTGAGTCTTAGTAGCTTCTGATTCCAAGGTTTGAGTACCTGAAGGCGCTGAAGTAGAAGCAATACCGCTTACCATCGATGTTAAAGCGTTGAGATCACCTTCTATTTCCTTAACTATTTCCTGGATTTTAACCTTTATTGTACTACGCTTGCCTTCTATGGCGTCAAATATTCCTGAGGCCTCATTTTTTAACTTTGAATAAAGGTTATCAAATACTTTTTTTGACACTCCGCCACTCTTATAATCTTCTTCGAGTTTTTTCATATTTTCAACAACACTTGCAAGCTCATCTTTCAAAATTTTCAACTCACTTATAAGCTCCATAACCTCCCTTGCTATTTCTTTCGCCCTTTCAATCATCTTAATCACCTAAAGTTTTGGTTCATGCAAAACATATTTTCTAATTTTTTTAATTTCTTTTTTTCTATTTTGATTTTGCTGTTCAACCTTTTCTTTACTTTCAAGATTAACATAAACATTTTGAGATATTTCCATAGCTTGTATGGGTTGCTCCGAGACCTTGCTCCCCCTTTTTCCAAAAATTCTTTTTAACAAACTCTTGAACCTGGACATCATCCATAATTATAATGGCTTTATTAAATTATATTATTTTTCAACAATAAAATAATATGGAGAGGGTTAAGACAGGGATACCGGGGTTTGACGAGATATTAGATGGGGGTATACCGGTAAGAAATGTTGTTTTACTTGCTGGAGGCCCTGGAACTGGAAAATCTATATTGGGTCAGCAATTTCTCCATAGTGGTTTGGCAAATGGCGAACCTGGCGTATTCGTTGCTCTGGAGGAACATCCAGTACAGGTTAGGGTAAATGCACATAGATTCGGTTGGGATTTTAAAAAATTCGAAGAGGAAGGCTTGCTTGCTATTGTAGATGCCTTTACTGCAGGAATTGGAGAGGCCGCAAAGCGTGAGCGTTACGTTGTTAGAGATCTAAATGATATCTCTTACTTTATTGATGTGACAAGGCAAGCAATAAGGGTTCGACGCAGTTTTTGATTTGTGTAACATTTAAAAGGAACATTAAACAACATTATGGAAAAATTATATCGAATAAAGGAAGCATCGGAGATATTAGGAGTTCATCCAAAAACACTACGGAGATGGGCTAGAGAAGGTAAGATAAGAGTAGTTAGGACAGTAGGGGGAATTAGAGGGATACCAGAATCCGAGATAAGGGGATTGCTGGGTGAAGAAGTTAAGAGAGTTGACGAGATTAGAGAAGTAAGAGTTGTGCTTTATGCGAGAGTAAGTTCTTACGACCAAGAACAGCGCGGAGATTTGGATAGACAGTTAGAATTGCTTAGAAAATACGCACAAAAGAAAGATACAAGATTGTTGAAGAAATAAAAGATAGAACATCTGGTTTAAAGGAAGATAGGAAAGGTATTAAAAGGATTTTTGAATTGGCTGAGAAAGGATTAATTGATAAGGTAATTGTAACATATCCAGACAGACTGGCAAGATTTGGTCTCAAGTATATCGAAAGACATTTCAGTTACTGTGGAGTTTCAGTGGAATACATTAAGCCGAAAGAACAGAAAGAGCCAAAGGAAGAGCTTATAGAAGATTTGATAAGCATTATAACTTCTTTTGCTTGAAAATTGTATGGAATGAGGAGTCACAAGGTTAAGAAACTTAAAGAGATTGTTGAAAAGGTGCTAAGGAATGGAAGTAATTAAAGCTGTTAAGTTCAAGTATCACGGGGATTTGAACGAATTGTTCAAGGATTTCAAAGAGATGATAGAATTTTGCATTAATAAGGCTTTGAAACTTGGCATAACTTCCTACGCTAAACTGAGGAAAGCTGTTTACGACGAATGGAAGCAGAAATGGTATCCAAGATATCACACTCACTACTGTCATTCAGCCTGCAAAATTGCTACAACAATCCTAAAGAACTTCAGAAAGAGGAAAAGGAAAGGATTAACTGATAAGGATAAGCCAGAGATTAGAAAAGATTTCTTAAAACTTGAAGAAATGCTGTTCAAATTCGAAGGTGACAGAGTTAAGATTGTTACATCTCCGAGAAATTGGATAACCGTGAATTTAGTAGTTGGCGAATATCAGCGAGAATTCATCGAAGCTTGAAAAAGAGAAGAGCTTGATGTTGGTGAATTAATCATTAAGCGAGATTTTATCATAATTCCATTTAAGAAAGAGGTTGAATTCAAAGATACTAAAGCAGTTATGACGATAGACATCAACGAGAAAAACGTTACATACTCAATATTTGATGAAAGAGAAGTTATTAAGACAGTAAGACTGGATATCTACAAAGTGAAGAGAATACATGACGAACATTCAAAGAAAAGAGAAAAGATTCAGAAAAAACTTGCTAAAAAACCACATAAGATGAGGAAAATTTTAAAGAAATATTCTGGAAGGGAGAAAAGAAGAGTTGAAGATTACCTGCATAAGATATCAAGTATAATTGTCTCAGAGGCTGTAAAGTGTAATGCTAAGATTGTAATGGAAAATTTAAAACATACACGAAATTCTGCTAATAGAAAGAGTAAAAGCATAAGAAGGTTAAACAGATGGAATTTTAGAAAACTACAGTTCTTCATAGAGTATAAGGCTAAATGGAATGGCTTAAGCGTTGATCATGTTAATCCCCGCAAAACCTCAAGCCTTTGCCCAATGTGTGGGTGCAGATTAAACCCGAATGAGCAGAGGCTGGTGAAATGCAATAGATGTGGAATAACATTTGATAGAGACGTCGTAGCAACTCTTAATATTTTCAAGTCGGGATGTGGGAGTTCCGTTCCCCCCGAACGCTCCCTGATGAAGTCTGGCTTATAAAGCCAGACGGAACGGGAGAACCCCTCAAGGTGGTTAAATGCTACTACTTATTCCTTAAACCACCTTGAGGAGAGAACGGATGTTAATGCTAGAAGGGTGGTAATTGATAGTGTAACAACTCTTTACTTAGCTAAACCAGCAATTGCCAGAAGCGTTGTTATGCAATTAAAAAAGGTTTTATCTGGTACTGGTACAACGAGTTTTCTTGTTTCCCAAGTTAGCGTTGCTGAGCGCGGATTTGGAGGTCCTGGTGTAGAGCACATAGCTGATGGTATTATTAGGCTTGATCTTGATGAGGTGGATGGGGAACTGAAAAGGAGTATGATAATTTGGAAGATGAGAGGGACTAAGCATTCAATGCGCAGACATCCCTTCGATATAACTGACAAAGGCATAATTGTTCATCTGACAAAGTTGTTAAGATGGGCAGGAGATTTGAGGTGGTTTAGTATGGAGATAAACTTAAACCCCGTTGGTAGAGGAGAGATACACAAGCTTGAGATTGCTTTGCTTTTAGGCACACTTTTCAGGAAAGACGTCCTTGAGATGCTAAGAGATCCTTCAGAAAGATTAACTTGGATAGACTCATTGGCATAGCTGCAGCCGCACTTGCAAGACAGAAAGCAGGCATGACGTTAAGCCAGATTGCCGAGGATATTGGGAGGACTGAGTCAACAGTAAGAAATCATTTGCAAGGTAAAAGTAAAGCCGGTCAGCTAGTTCTTGAGACTTACCGAAAATTTTTAAGGGAGGGTGTTAAATTGGAGATCTTAGCTGGTGAGGAAGTTGAGGAATTTAAAAAGAAATTAAAAGAGAAAGAAAAGGAGGTTGAAGAGTTAAAAGAGAAATTAAGGAGGATTGTTGAGCTTGCAAAAGTGGGGTAAAACTTTCTACTCACCATTTACAGCCGTGAAAAAAATTAAATTAGTGAAAAACTAAATTAAAAATTCTAAAGCTTATAATACTCCTGCAAAGCCATAACATCAAGTTTTCCTTTCTTAATAGCTTCAATTCCTTTGCATGCTGCCATAGCTCCAGCAATTGTTGTTATGTAGGGGATATTGTAATCTATAGCAGTTCTGCGAATATAATAACCATCAGTTTTTGCGCCCCTTCCACTGGGCGTATTAATTACCATATCTATTTTACCGTTAATTATGTTATCAACAATGTTTGGTCTGCCTTCACTAACTTTAAGCACTTCTTTGCAAACTATGCCATGTTCCTTAAGGTACCTTGCAGTACCTCTAGTAGCATAGATTTTGAACCCTAAAGCTTTCAACTTCCTTGCAATGTTAACAACTTTTGGTTTATCTTTATCTCTGACACTAATAACGACATTACCCTTACTTGGCAATTTTGTACCTGCTGCAAGCTCAGCTTTGTAATATGCTATACCAAAGTCTTTGTCAACACCCATGACCTCACCTGTAGACTTCATTTCTGGGCCAAGGTAGGGATCTACACCAGGCAGTTTGCTGAACGGAAAGACTGGCTTCTTAACAGCAACATAGCTTAATTTAAGCTTTTCTCTAACATTCAAATCCTTCAATTTCTTGCCGATTAATAACTTAGCCGCAATTTTTGCTAACGGTATGCCGGTAGCTTTGCTAACAAAAGGTACCGTTCTGCTAGCCCTTGGGTTTGCCTCAAGTACATATACGGTACCATCCTTTATAGCAAACTGTATATTGATTAACCCAATGACATTTAGCACTAGGGAAATTTTGCGAGTATATTCAACAATTTTTCCTATTATTTCCCTTTGCAGAGTTATTGGCGGCAATACGCAAGCGGAATCACCGCTATGCACTCCAGCCTCCTCAATGTGCTCCATAATACCGCCTATAATAACATTTTCGCCATCACAAAGTGCATCAACTTCGCATTCGATGGCATCCTCAAGAAACTTATCAATTAAAATTGGCTTATCTGGGGCTACTTCCAGAGCAATATTAATATAATTTTCTAACGCCTCCTCGTCATAAACCACCTCCATTGCCCTACCGCCAAGCACATAGCTAGGCCTTACAAGTACTGGGTAGCCTAAACGTTTAGCAATTTTTTTAGCTTGTTCAAATGAGTATGCAATACCATACTTAGGCATTGGAATCTTAAGCTTACGCAGCAGTCTTGCAAATCTATCCCTATCTTCAGCTTTATCAATAGCTTCGGCGTGTGTGCCAAAAATAGTTACTCCAGATTTTGCCAAATCGTTAGCAATATTTAAGGGGGTTTGCCCTCCAAATTGCACCACAACACCTTCCGGCTTCTCGTTTTCGACAATGTTCATAACATCCTCATAAGTTATTGGCTCAATGTACAACCTGTCTGAGGTATCGTAATCAGTACTCACAGTTTCAGGATTGCAGTTTACCATTATCGCCTCATAACCCTCCTCTTGTAACGAAAAAACGCAGTGCACGCAGCAGTAATCAAATTCTATACCCTGACCAATTCTATTCGGTCCTGAACCAAGAATTATAACCTTTTTACGTTTAGTTGGCCTGGCATCGTTCTCTTTTTCATAAGTTGAGTAGTAATATGGAGTTTTCGCTTCGAATTCTGCTGCACAGGTATCAACCATCTTATACACAGCAACTATACTGTTCCTTTTTCTAAAGTTTCTTATCTTCCTCTCAGAAGTTTTAAGCAAATACGCTAGTTGCCTATCAGAAAATCCCATCCTCTTAGCTTCCCTAACCAATTTCTTTGGAACATTTTTAATGTTGTATTTGCGCAGTTTTTCCTCGGTACGAATGATATTTCTTATTTTTTCTAAAAACCACTTATCAATGAAGGTTAACCTATAAACTTCTTCAACGCTAAACCCTTTCTTAAATGCGTAATAGATATAGAAAAGCCTTTGAGAGTTTGGTTTCTTTAATTTTTCAATTATTTCTTGCTTGATTATTTCGTTAACATTCCTTTCTCTACCATCTGCAAATCCAAATCTCCCAATTTCCAAGCTCCTTATGGCCTTTTGCAATGCTTCTTCGAAAGTTCTACCAATAGCCATCACTTCTCCAACACTCTTCATTTGTGTTGTTAACTCATCCTCTGCATCTGGAAATTTGTCAAAGGCAAAGCGAGGAATTTTAACAGCAACATAATCAATTGTAGGCTCAAAGCTTGCTGGCGTCTCTTTAGTTATGTCGTTTGGTAATTCATCAAGCGTATAACCTATTGCCAGCTTTGCAGCAATCTTTGCGATAGGAAACCCAGTAGCTTTGCTTGCTAAAGCTGAACTTCTGGATACTCTGGGATTAATTTCAATAGCCATAAATTCTCCGTTATCTGGATTAACAGCGAACTGTATATTGCTACCCCCAGTCTCTACGCCAATTTCCCTTATTATCGCAATTGCGGCATCCCTGAGCGTTTGATATTCTTTATCAGTTAACGTTTGAGCTGGTGCTACAGTAATGCTATCACCAGTATGCACTCCCATTGGATCAAAGTTTTCAATTGAGCAAATTATAACAACGTTATCAGCTAGATCTCGCATAACTTCAAGCTCATATTCCTTCCATCCGATTAAGCTTTGTTCCACTAGAATCTGTCCTATTCTACTTACCTTCAACCCTCTTTTAGCAACCTCCACCAACTCATTTTTATTGTATGCCACACCACCTCCAGTACCTCCTAGGCAATAAGCCGGCCTGATGATAACAGGATAACCGATTCTTTCAGCAATTTCTAAGGCCTCATCAATGCTATATGCGATACCACTCTCAGGCACCTTGATTCCAACATTTTTCATAGCTTTCCTAAACTCATCCCTATCCTCAGCTTTTTTAATTGCTTCAAATTTCGCACCGATAAGCTCAACCCCGTATTTCTCCAAAACCCCTTCTTCATACAACTCGGCGGCAATGTTCAAGGCTGTTTGTCCACCTAGTGTTGGTAATAAAGCATCCGGCTTTTCCTTTGCGATAATCTTTGCAACGATTCTTGCGGTTAAAGGCTCTATGTATATTTTATCAGCCATCTGCGGATCCGTCATTATAGTTGCAGGATTGGAATTAACGAGAATTACCTCATAACCGTCCTCCCTCAGAGCTTTGCATGCTTGGCTTCCAGAATAGTCAAATTCGGCAGCTTGCCCAATAACTATTGGGCCTGATCCGATAACCATAATCTTTTTTAGATCCTCACGTTTTGGCATTTTAAAATTTAGAATAATAATAAGGTTTTAAATAAAGATAGCAATTGCAGAAGAGAAACTGATGGAGTTCTTAAATCTCCAGGGGCTCTCTTCCATATTTTATAAAAGGCAGATATTTTTCCTCCAAAGTGCTGGTAATTACTTCCGCATATTTCTTTAAATCCTTTTTTCTTATTTTACATAATTTATCAGCCATAAGTAGTGGAAAGAGGTAATCTCCGTACCTGTGTTCAAGCAATTTTGCAATAAGGTTATCATCCGCTTCACAATTACTTTCCAACAAATAAATGTTCCCGTAATCCTGAAATCTTATATACGCTGAGCTGATATTTCCGATAACCTCTTTTATGTTTTGAAAGATATTTAGAAGCTCTACAGGAATCTCAGCACTTACATTTTGCGAAAATGGTAAATAAGCCTCCCTCTCGAATCCAAACTGCTCCTTTGCAAGAAGTTCAACAACCGGGATGTCTGATAAAGTATCCGTAAATCTGCTAACTAAGCTGTTGTTGTAGGATGTCTTGGCAACATAGACAACATCCTTCTGGAGAAGTTTATCTAGGGCAAACAGAAGCTCAAGCCTCTCGCAAAACAGTGCTGCCTCCTTGTTCTTTATTTTTTCAAAAGCAAAAACATTAGTAGGTATTTCGTTATTTGCTATGCTTTCCTTAAATTTCTTCCAATTATCATTAATGACTTTCAAAAATCTCTCTATGTTATAAAATTTATGGTCAGAGATTTTTACCGCCTGAATTAATTTACTTAGCGAACCATCCATTATTATTAGCTTGGAGTCAAGCGTGGAGGCAAGTTTTGTTTCTAGAAGCTGCATATATAGCTCGAGCCTATTATCTGATAAAACATCGGGAAAATTCATAATATTTGAGTGTAAGCATTCCTTCAAATCCGAACCGAAGGCTACGGAGGAAATCATATAGATTATAGCTCCGCTCAACCTTCTTGCAATTCTGCTCCCATCCACTGCATATGTCTCGCAATTTTTAGGTTTTGGTAAGGGCCTCCAACTGATTTCCTCCTTAAGTAAATCCTTTACTTTTACAGCTAATCTATACCTTTCTTCAAGACGGCTTCTCACTGTTTCTAAATAAATATCCCTAAATTTCATTCTTCTAGAACTTCGGAAGAACTTCCTTGCAAACTCACCCTTATTATTTTATCTGCAGCATCTTTTAGCTCTTCATCGTGAGAAACAACTATAACTTGAGGTATCCTTCTGAAGTAATTGTTCATTATCTCAATCAGCTTTCTTCTTCTTTCTTCATCTAAAAATGGTGTGGGCTCGTCCAGAATTAGAATTGGCAAGCTTCCAGCAACATAAAGAGATAGCGCAAGTCTGAATGCTATTCCTAGCGCTATAGTCTCGCCTCCACTTAAAAACGAAATCTCATGTTCATTTCCCTGATACAGAACAAATATTTTTACTTTAGTACCCTTCTTGTTCTCAACAGATTTTATTCGTATCCCAGTATACTTACCATCGGTAAGCTCCTCAAATATTTTACTTGCCACAAATTCAACTGTTTTTAAAGCGTATTCAGACACCTTGCTTTTACATTCCTTCAGCTTAATTTTAAATTTTTCAAGAAAAGGTAGGATTTCCGTGTTAATAGTTTTAACCGTTCTTCTAAATTTCTTAACTTTTTCAATTTGCTTTTCTAAGCTCTCATGTTCCTGTTTAAGTAATTTCAGGGTCTTTTTAAGACCTTCAAGCTCAGCTCTTATCCTTTCAACGGATTTACTTTGCTCTACGTAGTCTTTTTGGAGAGATTCATGCTTATCTTTATCATACTTCTCATATAGCCCATTTAACTTGTTTTCTAAGTTTTTTAAGGTATCTGATAATCTCTTAAGATCATCTCTCAAGTCGCTAATTTTTTTCTCAATATTTCTTTTTGCATCCTTCTTCTTCTCCAACTCATTTTCTACATCCTTAAGTTTTAACCACTCTTCGTATAGAGGTTCTAATTTCTCGAGCTCACTTTTAAGGTCGTCAATTGTCTCGAATCCCTTTTGTTTTAACAAATTATCTAAGTTTTCCTTTCTAGCTAGCAAAGAATTTATTTTTTCGTTAATCTTTGAAATTTTTTCAAGCAAATCATCCTTATTTTGACATCTTACGATCTCCTCAAGCTTGGCGATCCTTCCCTCCAATTTCGTATACTCCTCCTTAATTTTTTCTGCTTTATTCTTTTCTCTCTCGATTTCATTGAGATCTATGCCTTTAAGGAAGGATTCCACAGAATTAAGTGTTTCTATATGATTTTTAAGCATGATGATTTCGGAGTCTTTTTTTATTAGCAATTCCAAACTCTTTAATGAATTTTTTAGTGACAGAATATCGCTGTTAATTTGTTTTGCCTCCTCTTCTATTTTTGCTATATCCTCCTCATAATTTTTCAGCAATCTTTCCTTTCTCTCCTTAGTTAGCTTACTTTCACATACAGGACACCTCTCCTTAGCCTGTTTCAGTTTTTCTATTGCCTCTAATAAATTTTTCTTTCTCTCAAGCAATCTTTCTTTTTTACCCTCAAATTTAGAGATTTCCTTGAGAATGTTCTCTTTTTCGATTTTTGCTTGAACCAGTCCGTCATATAACTTATTTACATCTTCGATGCGTAGGTTTTTTTGAGCCAGAATGCTCTCACATTCCCTCTTTTTCTCAAGCTTTATCTCGATATCCTTCCAAAAATCTTCCTTTTCTTTTAAATTTTTGAGCTCATCTTCAAGTAATTCTAAATTTTTCCTGCATTTTTCCAACTCCTTCTCCACTTCCTCAACTTCAGAAATTTTTTTCGAAAGAACATTTTTTTGCGATGTTAACTCAGCGATTTTAACGTTAAGTTGTGAAATTTCTGGAAATACTTTGCTGTAGATTTCTTTTAGCTTTATGTATCTATCAATTTCCTCTTTAAGGGAGCTTCTTCTTGACAATTTCATAGTTAAGCTGCTTATTTCCTTATCGATAGCTTCTAGGCTGTTCTCCATAGTTTTAATAATTTCGGATGTTTTGTCTTTTTCTTTTTCTACTTCAATTTTTTTGCCCTCCATCTCGCAAATTTCCTTATGCAATTCATCGAAATATTTTAATCTCTCCTCCACATGCGATAGTAACCGTTTAGCGTTTTCAAGTGAACTTTCTTTTTCGGAAATCTGCATTTCCAATTTTTTTATATCATCTTTCACACTTCTTAGCCTCTCCTCAGAATCGGCGCTCATACTTATCATTCTCTCCAAGGATTCTCTCTCAGAATTGAAGCATTTTATAACTTCTGAAAGATTCTTTATAGCTAGCTCGATATCCTCAATTCCTGTTATCTTCCTTAAGATTTTTTCTCTGGAGTCATCATCTTTCAGAATCTCATCAATTTCTCCCTGTCTTATAAAAGCGGCGTTCATAAAAATCTGCGGTGGACCAAGCCAACTTCTGACCCATCTAGCTATCTTACTATCCCTATCGTAACTCGCTAACAGCTTACCATTTTCTTTCAAATAACAGTATCCTCTGGCACTATCCCTAAAAATCTCATATGTTCTGCCATTTAATTCAAACTCCAGTTTTATTCTGTATCCTGGAGTATTTTCTCTTGTCAGATAATTTTTCGTATACTGGTTAATAATCGATTGCTCTGGCCAATATAACGCTACAAGTATAGCTTCTAGCAAGGATGTCTTACCAGCACCGTTTCTGCCTACAATTAGGTTTATGCCTCTGCTAAGGTGGACTTTTGAGTTTCTATGTGATTTAAAATTCTCCACCTCAAGTCTCCTTATTAGGAACATTCTTCTTCAGGAATTGTAGAAGATTTAGTGTACCCTTCATTTTAATTTTGCCTGCCTCAACGGGCTCCTCCTCTTTTAGGGGTTTGATATCATGCATATCGAAGCGAGTTTTTATAAAGTTAACAATATTCCTTAAATTTGCATCGCTCATTTCCTTCTCTTTAAGCTCGTTAAAAAGTTTTATCTCGAAATCGTCTTCAAGGAAATCGTATACATTTTTGATTTCAGGCATCCCTCCTTCTCTATCTGGAATTTCAAAAGTTACGGAGCAGATATTTTTTATCCCCTTTGATCTCAACTTTTCTTCGACTAAAGAATAATTTATTGTAGCTCTGCTAATAACTTTCATCTTCACTATACTTTGAGAATTGACATGTCTAGTAGCACACTCTATTTTTTTCATTGCCTCCTCAAAATTATCCGCCTTTATGATTATATCAATGAGGTCTCTTGCTCCAACACCAACAAATTTTGGTTTGAAGTCATTTGCAATGATAAAACCTTTCCTTTGACCCTCGCCAATAGCTAGTTCGCTATCATATACTACTCTTTTAGAATATTCCTTGGAATCATACCTTTCAAGCGAACCTGGATAAACTAAGGGGGCACCATCTACCTCTCGCATGCAAAACCTGTGGATGTGACCCAAAGCGTAATAAAGATGATTTTTCGGCAATTCACTTAAGGAAAGCTCGTATCCCTGAATGTTGGATACATCTGCAATTTCTTTTATGCTCTGATGTAGCATGAGAATACTATTCCCATTCCCACCCAGATATGGTAGAAACTTCTCGAGATAGGCTCTCGTCATGTATTTTATACCGAAAATTTCGATATCCCTAAATATACCCTTCACGAGATACCAATTGCTAGATATTTTTATACTTTCCTGATACTTACTCTCAACTCTCGCCTTCTTTAAGCCAACGGTATATATTAAGCCTAAGGACTCTAAAACATCATAAATTGAAACATCTCTTATTGTTTTATCGTGATTACCTTCAATCGCAAATATCGGAATACCCTCTTTTTTTGGTATTGTAAGGACTTCTATAACGTCTTTTATGATTTGGGGTGCGGGATTGCTTTTTTGAAACAGATCCCCAGCAATTAATATAAAATCTACCTTTTCTTTGACAGCTTTTTGTATTGCCTCCTCAAAAACTCGTTTGAAATCATCAACTCTCCAGCTCCAATGATACTGCTCATACCCTAAATGTGCATCCGCTATATGCGCAAATTTCACGCTCATACTATATCCTCTATATCAAACTTTGGTTCCCTTTTCATAGACCACTCTTCGTATATATTTAAATCTTCTCCACCATATTCACCTTCAAATTTCTTTATTCTTACAGCAACAGGCAGTTTAATTGCAGATCCAACTATTATAGCCTCACCAACACCCAAGGCAGCGATGTCTTTGAGTAAATCCTCGCTTAATTGTTCGCTTGCTTGCTGAACATATCTCTGATCGGTCGGCTCGAGAAGCCTTAAAATTATTTTTGTGTTACACTGGCTTAGTACATCCCCATCGAGTTTTTTCGGTCTTTGACTTACCACTCCGAGTCCCACACCAAACTTTCTTCCTTCTCTGGCTATCTTGCTTATCCAGAAGGATGCTTCATTTTTGCTATCTCTTGGTGTAAATATATGAGCCTCCTCTATTATTATTAGAACCGGTTTCGTTAATGCTGGATACATCTTCTCTATAAATCTCTTCTCCTCAGAACTTCCACTTTTGTACTTTATCCTTGTTGTTAAAATTTTTCTTAGCATATATGCCACTATTGCTATCATTTGCTCCTCTTCAAGTCCACTTAAGCTCAAAATATTGGCGTAGCCTTCCTTAATTTCGCTTAGAATATCTATCTCAGAAAGAATGCTAGCATACCTTCTCAAAAGTGTTATAATCTGATCCTGAACCCTAATCAGGGAATTCAAATCTCTACTATCAATTTTTCTTCTTCTTTTTGTACCTAGGGCATCATAGTATTCAATACTACCTTTAGCGTCAATCCAGCTAACAATTTTATTGTAGATGGCTTTTATGAAGTCAACTCCACATACGTCTGGATTTTCATGTTTGATAGTTTCATATACGATTTCTAGAAAATAACTTTGCAAAATAGCCTGTTCAGGAATTTTTAGCAAAGATGCAAGCTCAGCAGGGCTAAGATTTTCGGGTCTGATTTTTGTAGGAATGACTTTAACCTTATTGCCTTTCCCGTTAAAGGAGAGGTTTTGATATTCGCCATGTGGATCAACTATTATTACAGTTCCACCAATCTTGTTAACGATCTCTTGCGTTATTACGGCAACTGTATTTGATTTGCCAGCCCCCGTAACTGCTAGTATTGCAAAATGTCTTGTAGCTAGATTATGCAAATCAAGTGTTACTGGAATGCTTTCTCTTGTTAGCAATGTGCCGATCTCAACATGCTTTGCCTCTTTAGAAAAAATCTTTCTAAGAGTATCATCCTCAGCCAAATATACGAATTCTCCAGGTTTAACGGGAACTCTATTTGGTTTAACATCAATTTTACCGTTCTTTTCCTCAATAATTCCTAGTATTTTAGCTTTAGCAATTAAAACGTCACCCCTCTCCATAAAGGTTTTGGCGTATCTTTTAAAAGCCTTTGAGAGGGAATTGAAGGACACCTCATCTGCCAGAGGATTTGTGTTGATCATATCACTTACTACGCAAAGTATCCATTCTCCGTCCCTGTTTTTAGTTACAACAAATTCTCCGAACTTGGGAATGCTATTAGGATCTACCGAAAATTGCAGAGTTGATATTGAGGATTCTCCGCAAACTATTCCTATTCCTTTGTGCATCTTAAATACATTTTAGAAGTATATTAATTTATTTTGACAACTTTCTCAAAGGACTGTTTTTGTGGTTTAAACATAAAAGATTTCCAAGCTTCTTATTACTATTTCAATTGTTGTGAGATCAGTTAAACCACAATCTCAAAAAGGAATATTTTGCAGGAGTTTGATGTTACTTAAGAAGCCAAAATTTTTACAACATCTCTGTGCTTAAGTTTGTAATCCTCTGCCAAGAATTTACCAGTTCTAACATCTACTGCTGAAATAAATTTTTTACCAATATCGCTATGTATTTTGTATGCTAAATCCCTAACGGTAAGCCCTTCCTTAATTAGAAGAGCATCTGGCAAAACATTACCGTGTGTATCGCAAAGCTTCCTCTCATTCGCTACGGGAAATACAACTATGCACTTCAAAACATCAAATATTGCCCTATTTATACATTCCTGAACGCCGGTTCCTCCAAATTTTTCAAAAATCTTTTTTATGATTTCCAACGCTCGTTTTTGCTTATCGTTTAAATCTTTAAGTATCCTAAACCCATTCCAAGGATAATATTCTATTAATCCCGCGTTATGAGCTTTTCTTAGCGCTAATTCGGCTTCAGCGGAGGTTGGAACTATAACTCTATTGCTTAATTCCTTCTTAACTTTCTTTAAGTTTCTCTCGGAACTATTCTTATCAACCTTGTTCGCGGCGATGATTATAGGCTTCGATATTTTTCTAAGTGTTTTAGCAAACTGTTCAACCTCCTCGGTATCCCATTCCTCTATAGGGTTTTTGTTAAGTGCTTCTCTCACATTCTCCTCAGTTACGCCAAGCCCAGAAAATGACTGTGCAAGCTCTCTGATAGGGTTTTTCTTTTCAAAAATAATTTTTCTTTTAAGCTTCTCGATTTGCCTATTGATAATACTGAAGAACCATTTATCTATCTCCTTTTCAACAAAAATCACATCATTGACAGGATTGTAACCATCTACCAATTCACCTTGCTCGTTAGTTTCTCCAGAAATATCTATCACATTTATTAGTACTGATGCTTGCCTTAGGTCATCTAAAAATTTGTTACCCATTCCTCTACCTTCATGTGCGCCTGGTACCAATCCAGCAACGTCTATTATTTCAACTGGCAATAAACGCATGCCATTCACGCAGATAGAATTTTTGGGCTCGCATTTCACGCCAAATTCCCTACAAACACATTCTACACAAGCATATGCTATACCTCTGTTAGGCTCTATGGTTGTGAATGGATAATTAGCAATTTTTGCATTCTTAAGAGTAGCAGCTACAAAAAACGTAGTCTTACCTTTGTTAGGACCACCGATTATTCCTATCTTTATCATAAAATTTATTTGTAAAATTAAAATAAAAGATCAAAGCTAAATTTTGAACTATGCATCAGCAATTATTAGTTTTTTAAACTTTTCATTACCGAATAAGCAGCCTTTATAAGATTAAAAGCTAAATTTTTAAATTATGAGCTCTAGGTTACTGGTCCTCCTCTTACTGCTTCTTGGCCTTTGGGTTGCAATAAAATTTATTTCGATACTTAAACCAAAACTTCTGCATCCCTCCTGGCAATGCGTAAGTGATGAGGATTGCGTTGCTTCAGGATGCAACAAGGAAATTTGTAGCAATAAGGTATACTATACGCCCTGCGAATATCGCGAATATTACTTTTGCTTTAAATTAACGGAGTGCAGATGCATTAACAATACATGTGTATGGGAGAGAACAACACCATTTTTGCAATGCTTGGCGAAATTTAATGCTACAAATATCTTGGAGAATGATAAAGCAGATTGATAATAAGATTCTCTAGCAGCTGCAAAACTTCAAAACCCCAATTCCACAAATTGAAAATTCAACTTCGACTCAGGTTGAAATTCCCAAATTCTATACCTTTCTTTAATAACCAGCGAACTAATATTAACTAATGGAAATAAAAATTAAAAAAATTGCTAGGGGGAGCCTGCTGAAAGAAGTTGAAAAAGTAAAGGGAAGGTGCAGGTTGATTACTGTAACTTGTGTAGATCATGGAGGTTTTTTTGAAATAGTCTACCACTTTTTCCATAAGGGAAAAATTTTGAATTATTGCGTTCTATTAAATAAAGGTGAAGATATAGATAGTATAAGCAGCATTTTTCCAAGTGCTGCATTTTATGAGAGGGAAATTCACGATTTATTCGGCATAAAATTTAGAAACCACCCTAAATTGGAGAAATTGTTTTTACCAGATGACTGGGGAAGCAATGAGGGTTATCCCTTGAGGAAATCATAAAATTACTTGAGAATTTTCAATACAGCCTTAATTATCGCTTCAGGTTTGGGTGGGCAGCCGTAAACATAGCAATCTACTGGAATTATCTTATCCACAGGCCCTGCGAAGTTATACGAGTTTCTGAATATACCTCCAGATATCGCGCATGTACCGACAGCTATAACTTTTTTCGGTCTAGGCATTTGTTCATATATCCTTATTAATCTTTCCTTAGCTTGCCTCGTAACTATACCGGTAACAATTAGAATATCAGCATGTCTAGGGCACGGTTTAAACAGACATCCGAATCTTTCAATATCATATCTGGGTGTCGCTAACGCCTTTACCTCAATGCTACATCCGTTGCATCCGCCGGCATCAAAATGTAACAACCAGGGAGATTTCTTCAGCATTAGTAAAATATTATATTGTTTTTAATTTTTAACTTCTTTGCGAGAAGTTTTTGAAACATTAGTTGAACTACTTATAGAATATATTCACAAAATTAGGTTCGATAACCTTTAAACTTACCAAAAGTATTCGAAGCCCCTTCTTTATGTTAAAATTAAGTATTAATGATAGGCTTAGACAGTTACTGCGTAGAAATACTTGAAGCCTTAGAAAGACTAAGAATGAGGTATTTGTGGGTACCCGAAGGTGTCTTGCTAAAGATTCTTCAGAAAAGATATAAAGAGAGCTTTCTTGCAAAGAAATTAGATTTTTTGGAAAAATATGAGCTAATCAAATTTAGATATTCTAGACAGTCAAATCAGTATATGATAAGGATTACGTCCAAAGGTTTCGATCATTTGGTTCTTTGGGAACTGATTAAGGGGGGTTATATTGATAGAATTTGCAGTGAAGTCGGTACAGGCAAGGAATCTTTTCTTTATAGCGCAATTAAAAACAATGAATGGAGAATTGCGAAATTCCATAGATTTTATGGCGCTCCTTTTAAAGATATAAAGAAATCTGCAGCATTTGCAGCTATAAGTAGAGAGGTCCATTATGAGGAGGTGGAGATTCCTAGGAGAAGGGCTGAAAATGAATATAGAATTCTTAATGCGCTTAAAGGTCTTAATGTTCCTAAGGTCTATGCAAGGATTAAGCATGGTTTGCTAATGAATTTAATTGGCAAGGATGGCTTACCAGCCCCTGAGTTAAGCGAGGTTGATTTGAAGAACCCCAAGGATGCTCTTAACATAATACTTGAGGATTATAGAGAATTTATTAACAGAGGGATAATACATGGTGATTTAAGCGAATTCAATATTCTTGTTTACGAAGGTGACTTGTATTACATTGATTGGCCGCAGGCTGTAAGTATAGAGAATCCTGCAGCTAAAGAGTTGCTTGAAAGGGATATCAGAAATATTCTAGGGTATTTTAAAAGGGAATATGATATAAAAGTTTCTGAAGGGGAAATTGTGGAGAAATTTCTGAAAGAAATTTAAAAAATATTAACACAAATCGGTTAGGAATATTTAGAGGTTGAAAATGTGGGGAGTTCCGTTCCCCCCGAACGCTCCCTGATGAAGTCTGGCTCATAAAGCCAGACGGAACGGGAGAACCCCTTAAGGTGGTTAAATGCTACTACTTATTCCTCAAACCACCTTGAGGAGAGAACGGTAAGCATAAATATACCAAAATTTGAGACTTTAAAGGAGGAAAAAGTTTATAGAATCTCGCTAAAGTAAATTTGAACTTCTTGCAACTTTTTCAACCTCTTTAATAAAGTCTTCAGCCATTTTAATTAAATTATCAGCCTCCTCCTCATCAAAAACTGCTCCAATTCGATAGTCACTGGAACTCCTAGCTTCAAAAGCTATTCTAAGCATCCTCCCATATTTTCTATCCATCATACCTTTGTTTATGATATGCAAACCAAATTCTGTAATCAAACCCTCATGCGATTTGACCTCTATCCCCAGAAGTCTTAGTAAAGCTCTTGCGGCGTTAAACATTGCATAGTAAGCCCTATTTATAGCATCTCTGACTTTCCTGTGCTCCAACAAGAGCTTTGCAGTTTCTAGCCTTTCTTTTGCTAATTTAATTTCCTCATTAAAAATTTCCCTAGCTTCCTTTTCCATCATTTATAACAACTCCCTCTTTTTTTATAACTTTTATCAGAGGATCCTTTTCCTTTTCAAACTCCTTTTCACTGAAATAAGTTATTGAAACAACCTTATTGAATTTGAATAAAATATCATCCGCTAAACTTTCTGCGATTTCCTTAACTTCTTTTTTATCAGTTACAATTGCAATATCAATATCAGAATCAATTCTAGAGTCTCCCCTAGCAACAGATCCAAAAACTATTACCTTTGCATCCAAATCTTTAAATTTTTCCAAGATCTTTCTGTGTTTTTCAAGCATAGATTATAATTACAACTTAGTGAAATAAAAATTATGGGAATTTTTATAGTAGAGATGCATGCTTAAGAATCTGAAGGATATCTCGAGTAAGATGGAATTTATCAAAGCTAGATCTTGCAGCTAAAGAATTTTAAAAGAACACGGGTGATCTTCCTGGGTATTGTAAGTGACCTCCAATGTGAAAGCTTTGAGAGTCACAGGCCAGCACACCGTCCTATTCCATTAAGGATTAGGCTACAGGAAGTATATGTTAAGATAAAAATTTCTGAAAGGGAAAATTCTGAAGGAGTCAAAAAGAAATTTTAAAATATTATACTTATCAGTTTAAAATTAATGGGTATAATTATAAAAAGGGGTTATGACCTGAAGAGGTTTAGGAGTCTGGGAAGTTGGGTAATAATTTATGGTAGGAGAAAAACTGGAAAGACATTTTTCGTAAAAAAATTTTTGAAATGGGACGAATATTATTTAGTAACTAGGGATGGGAGGATTTTTGACGAAAATTTTAACGAAGTAAGCTACGAAGTTTTAAAGGATAGGATGAAAAGGGAAAAAGAGAGGTTGTTTGTAATTGACGAATTCCACAGGTTACCTAATGATTTCTTAGATTTCCTGCAGATGTTGGATGAGAGAATGAAGATAATTTTAGTAACATCAACTCTTTGGAGAGCAAAAGAAAAACTTAAGGGAAATCCAACTTTAGGATTATTTGATCACTTTAGGATGGGATTGATAGATGAAAGAGATATGTTAATGGAATTATCTGGAAGGATAAAAGAAGCGAGAGAGCTTGTAGAGGCTTGTGTTTATTTAAGGGAACCAATTTTAATAAGAAGATATAAAGGAAATGTGGGAAATTTGATAACAAACTTTCTCTTTGAGAATAAAGACATTATCGAGAGACTAATTTGGGAGATATTCAGTGAGGAGGAAAAAGAACTAACTAGCAGATATTTAGTTGTTCTGGAAGCAATTGCAAGTGGTAAAAATGAATCTGGGGAAATTGCTAACGAACTGAGCAAAATTTTTGGGGAAAGGGTGAATGCTTCCTATGTGCAAAAATATCTGAAGGACTTAACTGAAATGGGAATAATTGAAAAAATAAAGATTTATGGGAAGAAAAGAGCAAAATTCTATCATGTTTCCCCTTTGCTTGATCTACATTTTTATTTAAATGCAAAATATGGCTATGCGGAAAGAGATGTTCCAAAAGAATTTATAGCAAGTGTTGTTAAAGAAAAAATACCCTTACATGTTGAGCACTTTTTCAGAAATTTACTCTCAAAAATTTTCGATTTAATCCCAGAGAAGGTAGTTGGACCAGACCTTGAAATTGATATTGCGCTGTTAAAATTTAAGGAAATAGAAGTTGTGGCAGAGGTTAAATGGAAGAAATTTATTTCAAAAAAGGAAATTTTAAAAATTGAAGAGAAATTAGAAAATTTCAAAAGAAGTTTTTTAATAGTTCCCGATGAGAAATGCTTAGAATATATGCCTGAGAAGGTTGAGGTACTAGACATTAAAAGGATAATTGAATTGTTAAAAGAAAAATGAAAGTAGCTATAACTAGCGGTTCTGAATTTATGCAGTGATTTTCTCAAAAGGAAGAAGTTTTATAGTCAGATTACCACAAGCTCTATAAATAAGAATAAAACTTGCTAAAAAGTTTAATATATAGTTAATGTTAAAAGCAATAGGATTTGCTAGATGAACAAACTCACTTTAAATGAAGGAGAATTATTAGTAAGGATTGCTAGGGAAGCTATAGAGGTTTATTTGGAGAAAAGGGAAATATACAAACCAAAAAATTACCCTGCTAAGTTTAACGAGGAAAGAGGTGTTTTTGTAACCTTGGAGAGCTACCCAAACAAGGAACTGAGAGGTTGTATAGGCTATCCCGAGCCAATTAAGCCATTAATTGAAGCCTTAACAGATTCGGCAATTTCCGCAGCTACACGCGACCCAAGATTTCCTCCAGTAACACTTAAGGAGCTGGATAAATTAATTATTGAGGTAAGTGTATTGACAAAGCCTGAATTACTGAAGTGTAAACCCAATGAATATAAGAAATTTATAGAAATTGGTAAGCATGGATTAATTGTTGAAAAAGGTATGTTTAGAGGTTTGCTTTTGCCTCAGGTCGCTGTTGAGTACAATTGGGACGTTGAAGAATTTCTTGAAAATACTTGCTTGAAAGCTGGTTTAATGCCTGATGAGTGGCTTGATGATAATACAAATGTTTATATTTTTGAAGCTCAAATATTTTCAGAGCTAAAGCCAAATGGGGAGGTTATTGAGAGAAGATTAAAATAATTAATTGCAGAAATTTTTTAAGTTTTTATGAAAATTAAAGAAGGCGATAAAGTTTTATTGCTCAATCCTAAAAGGAAATATTTAGTTAAAGTTGAGAAAGGCAAGAAGTTTTGCACCGATCTCGGTATCATAAATTTTGACGATATCATTGGCAAAGATTACGGGAGCTTTGTTACTACACATAAAGGCGAAAAATTTCTGATTGCTAAGCCAAGAAGAATCGATTTTA
>Ga0190367_1000636_pt1 | contig 24138 bp, 24 predicted proteins | sample 4872181011_MG_FD_171838 | JGI IMG/M metagenome (GOLD analysis project Ga0190367, IMG submission 171838) | Hydrothermal vent microbial mat bacterial communities from Southern Trench, Guaymas Basin, Mexico - 4872-18-10-11_MG | ecosystem: Environmental > Aquatic > Marine > Hydrothermal vents >...
CCATCCACACTTACATAAACATATACATCATACTTTCTTAGTATTTCAGCTTTCTCCTTTGTTACTGCTAAACCATTAGTTACCATGGTTACATATATGCCTTGATCATAGAGTTCTTTAAGTATTAGTGGTAAATCCTTATGAATTAATGGTTCACCACCACTTAAACCTACATGTTCTACTCCTAGCTCCCCCATTTCATGAATCAACTTTATTTTTTCTTCTAAGCTAAGCTCTCCCTCGCATAGTAGTCTATAGGCATAACAGTGTGGACAGTTTAGATTACATTTTGCAGTAAAAATCCATATTATAGTGTCCGGACCCTTCATACCCATTTTGACCCTACACTATATGGAGGTCGTTATGTGATATTTACGCACGTGTTAATAAACTCTATGTATATATAACAGTTTCTACATCAGTAGTACTTGAGGTTTCTCAGAGTATGTTGAGCCTAGAGAGTATAGGCTCAATAATTGATGATATTGCTGATAAATTTGGTACAAGACTAGGCATAACATATAGACTGCCCGCCCCTATAGCCTCAACACCAGCAGATAATACTTTATGGTCTAAACTCCTAAACGTACATCCATGGCACATGCATCCAAAGGACATACTTAATACAGCTACAAGCGTAATAGTATTCGCTATACCCTTAAGCTACGAAGCTATAGAATCCAACACCAGAGACTATAATGAACCATCACTCCAGTGGTTAAGGGAATACCTATACACAAATAGATTAATCCAAGAAATAGTCCAACATATATCGAAAGTACTAGAAAGTATGGGATATACTAGTAAAGGCTTGAATCCTACACACGATTATAATCCTTCTACTCTAAGGTCAAGTTGGAGTCATAGACATGCAGGATACGTTTGCGGCTTAGGAACATTTGGTTTAAATAATCTACTAATAACCAGTAAAGGCTGCGCTGTAAGATTAGGAACAATAATAACCGAGGCTAAAATTGAAGAGACAGAAAGACCCACATTTGAATATTGCCTGGAGAAGCGGGGAATCAAGTGTAAGAAATGTATTGAGAGATGTCCTATAAGAGCATTAACTAACTGGGATAAAGGTAGATTCGAATGTAATAAGAGATTAACGGAAATAGCGTTAAAGTACAAAAACGTTCTTGAAGGCTATGCTGATGCATGTGGTAAGTGCTCTACAGGTATACCATGTGCAACAAGAATACCATAGCATCAAATTATACATTTGAAAGGTAAAGTTACAACCACAACATTACGCTATAACATAGGCTTCTCATCAAACATGCTTAATGAGGAAGGTAGAAGAGAACTAGCTAAGCTAATGTATGATTGGGGATTAGAAGATGCTGAGAGACCCATTAAAATTCTTGGGATAAAAAGGGATCTGCATGGATGTGCTATTGCTCTATTAGCTATGCATAGGATTTTCGGTATAAAAAGTCGTATTGTAAGAGAAACCGAGAATGAAATAGTGATTCAGGCGACAAAGTGTTTATGGAAGGATAAGAAGGGGTGGACGCCGGCAGTATGTGCAACAATCGACATGTATGAAGTTGGCTTAGTGAAAGGCATAAACAAGAACATAAGACACATATGCACCGAGAGGAGAAGTAAAGGCGACAAAGTTTGTGAGTTAATCTTAAAGCCGTCAGACTAAAAGATACACTTCTATAAAATGTTATAAGGATACAACAAGAATAATATATTACTGGAGGCCGATGAAGAGCCGTTGGGAGCCCGCATCGTCGGAGAAAGGGGGGTGAAGAATCCCCTGGCTCTATTGAGGCCTCAATAAGCTTACAGCTTATGCTTTTTGACTAGTTTCTCTACTGGCTCATAGTCAACATTATATCCGAAGTGTTTGGGGCCTAGAATTTCAAGCCCTTTTGCTGTTCTCCATACTGGCGGTGCTGGTGCCGCTACAACGCTAACTCTTAGCCCTACTGCTATCTCGTTATTTACTAGTGCTTCTCCATTCTCCTTTACTACTATGATTAGGTCTGGTGGTAGTGTTACGGCTTCGCCGTTGAGCCATGCCGCTATATTCTCGTTCTTAACGTCGATTCTTAATATTTTACCTTTGAATAGGCCTTCACCTTTAATTTCGTACCATCCCTTGAGGGAGCCCCCTTCCTCTCTAAGATTGTACCTTGCTATCTTACCCTCCATGATCACATATCCGTTAAGGTATTCTGCTATAACATCCGGCACGCTCCTACCCTTCTCTCTTGCCTCTATAACTTTTAATCCGAGCTCGTAAGCTTTAGAGATACTATTTAAGACTGCTACTTTTCTCACAATGTCTGGTGTTACTGGAGTATCTATGACAAATGCTCTTCCAGTAGCTGTTACAATGGATCTTACAATGTTCTCATAGTGTTCTATACTTGCATACTCCTCGATCGCAACTACGTCACCATATGGATCGACTAGAGAGGAAGGCGTTAACGGAACACCATGTAGATAGAATGAACTGTGTATTAGTTCTGGAACTGATCTACCAACATGGTCAGCGTCTATTGTTTGCAAACCCAAGAGGGCGCCTAAATGTATTGCTATTGCTGTGTTTCCACCGCCAATCTCGGTAGGTATAACGTATCTTACTGTTCCACAACGCCTTGAGAGAGCCTTGACTGCTTTAAGCATGTACTCTACTGGAATCTCCTTTCTACGTCCACCAGGCTTAGGTACAGCTCCAACAAAGTAAGGTGTAACAACAATACCTTCACCAGCTTCATTGACGTCAATTATTTCAAGCCTTAATCCCTTATCAAGATCTTCAAGAAGAACCTTTAAGCCACGTTGGGGACTACCTCCACCACCAACACCCAGTATAGTAGCTCCTAAAACTAAACATCTAACACCAAACCTATCAAGCTTGAGCATAATCTGAAATCACCTAACACCTAAAATGGTTTAGCCCTAGTCAGTAAAACTACTTCCAAACTATTTCATACCTAATCTTATATCTATCGGGCTAATTGTTATGAAAAGGTAAAAGTTCTTGCTTACGTACTCTCTTATGGTAAACTTAATATACTTGCTTGCAACTTACCATCATCTGATGGGTATGCATTCAGAATTTGTGTATGATCTATGTAAATCTCAAACTGTCACGTTCCGTGAGTACATTCTAAAGCTCATAGATAGTATTGATGGAAAGGCTGAATCTACTCTATTAAGTAAGCTCCTTGAGTGTAGAAGGAGAAGTAAGGTTAAGAGAAAACTGAGTGATAGGAATCTGTTAAAGCTAAGGGCATATATACTTCCTCAAGACGTATACGTTGTTAGCTCTTATGATATACCTGTACAAGTGTTGACAGTATCTAACTCAGCAATTGTATTAAGGGATACATATAATATAGGAGTCTTCTTAAGACTTGGGGGAGTCAATTTCTCAAGAACCTTCATAGCATATACTGAGATTTCCCTCAATGATTTACATGGTAGATTGAAAGTTAAGTCCAAAGTAATCTTACCACCTATTCTCTCATCTGAATGTGTTGAAGACCCCCGCGTAGACCCCGATAATCTTAATGACTTATACCATGTTAGAGCTTATTACACACCAAAGTATAAAATTGAGAGTACAGTCATAACATTCCATACTAGCATTACTTACAAGAATGGAGAAGTCCATCCATCAACATTAGAGCCGATACTCTTTAAGGACAACGGTAGATACTTTATCATTAGGAGTTATAGAGACTCCTTCCCTCTCTCACCTGGTGTAATGGTTGTTAGACCATGGTTTGAAGAGCCACGTATAGGCGGTATATTCCTAGGTCAAAGAGATAAATATATAGTCTCATTTAAATCTCTAGAACCAATACCCGAGCTAGCCCCAATACCTGGTATGGAATTAAAGACTGGAGCTAACACCTCACTAAAACTATCAAGCAATGAATATTTACTAATATTCCATTCGGTCGAGTATCCTCATGGCATGTACTATACCTTTGCAGCACTCCTCAGTGATTCAGGCGAGTTACTAGGTGTAACACCCGAACCAATTATATCTCCATATCCAGAACTCTATAGTGGTAGAAGACCATCAACAATATTCGTTTGTGAAGCTGTAAAAGTTAGGGATAAAATAATAGTTTGTGCTGGCAAGGATGATGAAATACTAGTATTCTTAGAGGGAGACGTAGGTGAGATCCTCAATTCAATGAAGTACTTAAGAGGATAATTACAATCATGAAAGTGTGCATAAGGTGAGGAATAGCTAAGGATAGAAGAAATAACATTACTTCTCTATAACACCTTCAAATTAGGAATTAGGTTAAGTATTTATCATGTTTAAACATCTTTCATAGTTTGGATGTGTATGCATCCTCATCATCGCGGACATACTTCCACATCACATAGAGTGTTCATGGTAGTATTGGTGTTAGTGATTATAGCGTTGGTTTCAACTTTAACTTTTCTAAGACTTTTCCCTTATGAAGGCGAGGAATATAACGTGATTGTTGCAGTATATTTTTATATATGGTATGGTAATCCCGAGAATAATCATTGGAATAGCTCTGCATGGAATATAGTTGTCGATAAACCGTTGATAGGCTATTATTCATCAATGGATGATGAAACCATTAAATGGCAGTTAAGGCTAATTAGAGATGCTGGTATCGATGTCCTATTTATTTCGTGGTGGGGTCCCGGAAGCTATGAGGATAGAGTTGCTGAGAAAGTATTCTCCTACCTTAAGGACTTTGGTCTTAAAGCCTGTATCTTCATAGAGCCATATCTAGGTTCAAAAGCTATATTGTATGATAGAGAGTGGTGGAGTCATATATTAGACTATGTTAACTCCAGGTTTATACAGAAATTTAGTAACGTGTATTTTAAATGGAATGGTAAACCATTAATCCTAGCCTTCTATCCTGTAGGGGTAGTGTTTAGACCTTCAGATAGTAGGTTTACTATTAGAATTGTAGGTTTATACCCTTACACTGACTGGAGTTACTGGATCCCTCTCCCCCGTATCGAGAAGGACGGCTATATCGCTGTTTTACCTAGATTCGATAGCTACTACCTTTACCTAGCTGGCTCTAGACCATTCCCTACCAGAATTGACATAGAATACAAGTTCCTCTATGACGTACTTTGGAACTATATCTTACTAAATAAGCATAGAATAAGACTCATAGCGATATGTTCATGGAATGAGTATCATGAGAGAACAATGATTGAACCACACTACGACCGTACAGCCCCTAACACCATCAGTCCTTATGAGAAAACAAGAGAGTACATTATGAAACTCAAGGGTAAAACAGTCATCCTCAGAAAAATATATGAAAATAAGAGAGCCCATACAGGCCTTCCAGTAGGATTGAATTTAAAGAAGCTGAAGAGTTTTCTTGAAGGACAATATGTAAGTGAGGCTAAACTACTCAGGGCGGCAGTCTACGCGTACCCGGACAATGTTACTATATGGGTTTGTAGTGATAACCTGCTGGCAGCTCGCGCTCTCATGGTGTTAGGGAGCCCTCTTGGCGAGGGGATGCTAGATGAACTAGCCAGTAAATATGGTGGTGGATATGATGGACTCCATGAAGTACTATTAGCGATGCCAATACCAGATACCTTCTATAAGCGTGACAACATTACATTAGGTGAGGTTTACTCTAAAAAATACAATACCATATTATACATTAAGAGGGAGAAGCCAGGCTTAATACCCATCATTAACTGGGATGAGTATGCCGACCTAGTAGTGTATAAGGCGTTAAACATGCTACTAAAGAGGCAAAAAGATCAAGCAGAGAAGCTCTTCGAGAAGCTAATGGAGATGTGGGATGGCTATGGATTTAGGGATAAAGTATATCATGAAAGCGGCAAGTATGAGACCTATAAGTTAGCTTTAGCAATATACCTCTATAGAGCACTTAAAGCTGCAAAATCAAATATTATCGAAAAGTATGAAGACAACATAAAGAAGTTATGTAACATAATATCAACGTTACAGAGAGCTGATGGAGGGATGGTAACACATTACGAAGTATCACATGATATCATCAGGCTAGCTGGCGATGTCAACACTGAAACCACAGCAATCACTACACTAGCCCTTTACAGTTATTATCCTGAGATCATAGGCTGTACATGTACCAGTGACAATTAATGCTACTATTTTTCCTCAATGAATACCCGTATTTGAGACTATTATGATTTAGCATCATATTATCCTCATGCTTCCTTAGTTTCAAATAACTTTCGAGTGCCCTGTCTCTCCACTTAAATCACCGTTCAAGTTGAAAGATGCCATTAGAGACATTATAAGTCTAACCATGCTTTACTTTAATCATTACTAACCACTTCTCTTCTTACATCTTATGAATAATTCACCTTCTTCCCTAATAAAGTACTTACTTAATCCTACGAGGAAAGCCCACGACATTAATGCTGCAAAACCATCCATACATATAACCATAATACCATTAGAACTATCCATTAAATATATAGCAATCAGCCAAAACATTATAATGTGAATGGTACTTTACCCTCATAAATCATGCTTAGTAATGGAAATAAGAATACCGTATAACCTAGATTCACAGATATTATTGCAAAGACAATTAACTTCTTAAGTATAGTATCATCCCCCACTCTTAATCCTAAACTGTTAATATAGTAAACCATAGGACTATCGGAGTTAAGGGCGATTTACTATATTCATAACCTGCATGAAATATTATCACCAACACTATAGCGTAAAGAGCTACTACTATATTCTTTGTAATTATATGGGGAATGGCCCATCCCAGTATTAAGAACATTATTCCAGCCGTTATGGGTGGTTTTAACGTGGGCCAAGCTCTCTTAGCCAGTATATACATATAATTCATAACGGTTATTTCGGAAAAGTAATAGCCTATCTTAGGTAGAAATGCCCATAAGAGTCCATGTTTTATGAAATGCTCAACGCCAAGCAATTGAGGAATATATCTCCCATAGGACATAATAGTTATAAAGTAATCAAGTACAACAACACAAGACGTCATCATAGAGACTGTGATTATACCTATACCTCTAGGTAATGGCTTATAGATTGCATGAGAAAGTGACACCCTACAACTACTAGCTATATAAATGAGGATTAAAAATCTCACAATGGTTATAGTTATATCAGCTATGCTTCCACCGAGAATACTAGTCATGCCAAGGATATGAGCTAAGTAGAGTGCAGCAATACCAATAATTTCAGTTAAAACAAAGGCTAATCCCCACGCTAACAAAGCTACCTTCTTAAACAATATTCACACCTTAATAGGGCCAAAGTTGATATCTTAAATAATTACCCTTTCATATTTATATTTAGACTTTACCGTCATCACGATATATCATTAACTTGACAATAAGCACTAGGCATAATTATTGTGAAATTGTGGTATCGTGGCGAATGAAGAGAGATAGTTAATTACATTAAATCTTCTAAGTAAAAATCTAATTATGTATTCGATAATCTTCAACAACATAATTGTTATTAATTATAGTGTTGTTTACCACCTGGATTAGGGCGATAACTAACATTATTAGCTGCGAATATAACACATGCGGGTATTCCAATTCGTCAATGTCCATATAAGGATGTAAATTTTAAAGAGACCATATACTCGATAGCTGAGTTATCTTCATATTATGTCTTTCCCTATAATCTTCCTTAGTTTTTCGTTCATTTCTTCTTCTAGTATAACCTTTCCTTCATCAAGTACTACAACCTTTTTAACTACACTCTCTAATCCTGAAATTATATGAGATGAGACTATTATTGTAGCCTCTTTACTCTTATTTTTTAATATTTCAATTAATAGTCTTCTAGATTTTCTATCCAATGCTGTAAATGGGTCATCTAGTAGGATAAGTTTAGGTTTCCCTATTAGAGCTTGAACAAGTGCTATCTTTTTCTTCATACCTGCAGAGTACGTCCCTATTAGTCTTTTCCAATAAGTTGTCACGTTAAGGTAGGTTGCTATCTCCTCTACTTCACTCCATTCAGCCTTTTTAACTATTGCTACGTGCTTAAGATAGTCATAGCCATTAGTCCACCATGGCAAACTAAAGTCATCAAGAACTACACCTATATAGTTCTTTAACTTCGAAAACTCTTTAAAAGGATTAAAGTTTAATACTCTAACCTTACCCTTACTAGGCTTAATTAAGCCAGCAAGAAGCTTAATTAAAGTACTCTTACCACTACCATTAGGCCCTAGTAGAAGACAATGTTCACCATATCTAATGGTTAAGTTAACGCCCTTCAGTGCATAAGTATATAGAAACTTCTTATGAAGTTTCTCAACGTAGACTACAATATCTTCATGCATAGTCCCTAAACCTCATGAAGATGTAACCTAAAAGTAGTACTGTAGGGAACACTATCAAATAGGGTATTAGACAAGTTATATCATAAAGTGTTAGGAGTCGTTCAGGACTGTAAGCATGTAATGAGGGAATAATTGCTCTTAAGATTAATGGTGCTAGAAGAGCTATTAGTAACGCATAGGGCGATCTTGAAATAAATAATGCTGGAGGAAGGGTGTAAGTTAATGCTATAATAGTGATGCCTAGATCTAACATTAGCCTTATACATAGTATTCTTAGAAACCTTAAAGGCATAGAGAGTACGAGGTCAAAGTCCGCTATCGACATGAGTATTAAATGTATCAGAATTAGAGGAAGTAATGAAAGAATAATGCAGGTAGTCAGTTTAGCTAGGTAAAGTTCTATTCTTGAAATGCCGATGGATAAGTAATCTCGAATAATCTTCCTTTCAACCTCATATGAGAATGTAAATACACAAGTGATAACTACATATATGTAGTAAACATACCAGAAAGTAGAGACACCTCCAAGAGTGTGAGGAACGTACGTTATAACTCTATCTAAAAGTGAACCCAGAGGGTCTCTATAGACGGAGGGAAATGGAATTTTGAGTTTCTCGGATATTAAGCTCCAGTGCTCGGAAAAGCATACGAAAGGTAGCAGGAGAAACATTAAGGAAGCTGTAATGATTAGTGAAAACCATATTTTCCAAAAACCGTAGAACTCCCATGAGATTAGTTTAAGAAATCTGGGTATTCTTTTTAATTTAACTATTAAACCTATGATTATCAGTATTATACCGAGTGTCAGTAAAATACTTAGTTTAGGTATAAAGTAGGCAAGTCTAGAATTAACATCTGAGGGCTTTACAGCATAGGAGAGAAAGACCATAGGCTTGAAGCCCTCTAATGGAGTAACATTGAAGCTTATAGTAGCTAAGTATACTCCACTCTCTGGAGCAATAAATAATGGAGTTACAGGCTCAGACACGCTACCACTATCACTATAACTCCAACTCTCACCAGTAGAAAGTTTAACAAATCTTACGTAAACATTCCATGACTTAATTCCTTTAAAAGAGTACTTAAGATCAACTTTATCACCACTAAAGATATAGAAGAGTATCCTCATGCCCTTGATGAAAGTATGGGATAAAACTTTTTGGTCTTGTGCAAGAGATAAGGTATTAATCTTCATAAATACTATTAAAGAACAAATTATCAAGGCCGCACCTAAAACTATAATAAGCTTCATTATTCAACACCTTATAGAATATATAATCCTACCTAGCCTTCCTTAAAATCCTATAGAGAACATATGTAGAGATGGCCAGTATCACAGGTAGTAATAGATATAATTTATTAGGTTGTTGTTTCTTCATCTCACCGAATATGGGTCTTTCCAGAGGGATGTTTGTCTCAACAAGAATAAGTGATATAGGCATGTATATTACTTTTTTATCAATCTTTTTTGTAATAGCCCCATCAATTTCAGTTATGTTTAATACATGGTAAAGGAGATTATCAGTGTATATTCCGGGAGTAATTCTTCCGAATGTGATATCCCACAAGTCTATTCTAACAATGACTCCTGTGATCATATCATAGTATATCTTGCATCCTATAATCGGTGAAGGGCCGGACTTTCCTAAGGGAAAGGCTAATACTGCTAGTCTTGAGGCTGGGAGTACGATATAGTCTAAGTTTATGTTAAAGTTTGTGATGTTAAGTCTTGATAGAGGGATCACAGTTCCTTGGCTAATAAACGTCTCCTTGGGTATATTACTCTCATAGGGTTTAAATCCCTTAGCTAATGTTATACTTATGTTCCCTATTTCCCAAGTATGAATAAACCAAGCCCATTCACCAATACATTTACCATCATAGTATATCAGTCTATCCTTAAGCCTAACAGTTAAAGTGCATGTTCTAACGAGTCTGTTTATATCCAGCTTCTTATAACGGTATTTACCATTGATATACATAAACTCTTTAGCATAACTTATATTGTAAAATGTTATATTAAAGAAAACCTTGAAATGGGTTTCATTAGCATCTATAATTTTCCAATATATTATAACATCGCCTCTAAGGGTTTTCCCATAATTTAAATTACTACTACAATCGTAAAGTGCATTAACAGTGTAGTTAGAAACGTACTTAGCATAGGAGTTAACTCTAAACCAAAACCAGGAGACATTTTTGGCTTTGACAGGATATATAACTAATAGTTGACTAATAATTAGTAAAAATAAAAATATGAAGATAAGGAGGCTGTACTTACTTAACAAGTACGTCACCTAACCTGAAGGAGCTAAGCTAATATGTATCTTCGTGTCTGGACTAGGTGTGGGTCCTGACCATGCACCATTATATCCATAGGCATATAGATCTGCTCTTGTTATAATGTAGCCTTCTTGCCAGTTTGTTTCAAAGTAGTAATCTTCATCCTCTATACCGCTATAATCAAAGTTCTTATAGTAATAGAACCATCCGGGACCAGAATGCCCTGGAGATTCTGTTGTAATACATATCATCTCCAATGTTACAGCATTATTCACTTTCGTTGATACTCTAGAGTAATAACTAACATAGTATCCTTCATCATTAAGCCATATATATCCATAAAGTTTAGTATACTCCCCTTCATCACTAGCTTCGCCAAAGGCTGCCTTTACTAATTGAATGTTAACTAAGGCAAACGTTAATGTGATTACAGTCAATAATAAGAGAGCCTTCAGAAACATTGCCCCTTTATATATAGAGGGGTCATTTATTTTATTTTCAAAATATTTCCACACCATTTTATTATCCCCTTTTCATTTTGATCATCAATCTAACCTATTTATATCTCTTACTGACATTATGATGTATAATTATGTTGTCAGTAAGACTTAAATATATGATAAAAAGGATAATATTTTAATGTGAAATAATGGGTAATAAGAGAATTAATTCAGTACATTACGTCGATAAAGTTACCTATGAATAATATTTACTTAGTCATTTCAATTTTGCAAGATAATCTTTGCTTTTAGTTTCTATAAGTTACACATTTAATGACCATAGGGAATTCTATGTCAATTATTTCCTTTTCCTGCTTTGCTATACCTAGCCATGTTAAGTAAATGACGTCTAGATATACTTCACCGTAGGCTGTAATATTCATGGAAGCTCTTATACTCTCCTTTAACCATGTAGACATACGAAACCAGTAATAATATGATCCATTCTTTACTATGATACCAGATTCATAAGCCTCTATTACAACCCTATTACCTTGTGAGGTATGAAATTTTACCTCTCTCACTTTAACTATAACTCCCCTATACAGTAATGGCAAGGAGGGGTTGTAGGATATAAGCACTAACCTCATAGCAAACCCATAGATATAGCCCGGATGTATTACTGCTAATCTACCATGAGGAGGCTGCCATTCAATAATCATTCTAACTTTGCCACCAGAACCCTCAAATTCCACAACTTTACTATAATAATATTCTCGCTTAACTTTAGTAAACTCAGGCATAGAGGTCACAGCAACATCAATGTACAACATAAATGCTATTATGATTAAGATGAAGACAAAGCCTACCTTTCTTAGTGTAGATATAATTCTTATACGCAATTTAACTTCACCCCAACAACTGTATTAAACTTAACAGTAAATTCTTGTGAAAACTTTATGAGAGATCATCATGTTAAGTAGTGTGTATGTAACTTAGAGTATAAAATTAATGGTATACTCACACTACCCATATCGCTAAGAAGTTGGAATAAAAAATCCATAAAATTATAACAGATAGTAAAAAAGTGTAAAATACTATCGTCCTTTTACTAATCATTGTTTACTATTCACCTACTTGAGAGTGCGTATAGTTCTATATTCCATGGAGTATTAAGTACTACAGTACATATATCATATGTTAGGCCTTCCGCTATTTCATGAACTATTTGTGCTTATTCTTTATTTATCTCGTGCTGACAACATGATGGTAAATTATGTTGTCAGTAAAACTTAAATATACGATAAAAGAGGCGATAATTTAGATAATATGTTGGACAAAAAGAGAATTAATTTAGCCCATAACGATATTGGAGCTGGGTATAAGTAATATTTATTTAGTTACTTCAGTTTTTATGAATCACAAAAGTCTATACAAAATGTAAAAGATGTTAGTGTTATGTCATGAATGTACTAAGCATTATAATATAGTGGAGTGTTTGACTTAACTTATTATCATAGGGGTCTGATTTCCATTGATGCTCTAGTTTTCTCGTACACAGCTGCATTGAAACAGAGACTATAAGCCTTAGAATATCTTTATAGTCTAAGAATGAGATACGAGAATAGTACAACATGTTATAAATAAGCTTAAAATAAAATGGATAAAGCCTCATGAGATATTAGTAAACCATAAATCCATCATAAAGGATTTTAAGTATATACTTCAACTATGTGAGATCTTGTATCTTAATATAGATATATAAACTTCAAAAATCTCCTAACGATAAATAAACCCTCCTGTCTAAGAGGATATGCTTTTATTTAAGTTTTACTAACAACATAATTTACCATCATGTTGTCAGTACAAGGTAAATATAAAGTAAACCCTCTATCTTAATGAGGTAAAAATCCATTGGTCGATAATATAAAAGATAGAGATATAAACCCTTTCATAAAAATTGCTCGTAGAGAATTTCTAAAAGGCTTAATAATGAGCATGATGGCAATTCCAGTTTTACCTCAGCTTATACCTGAAATGATTAGAGAAGATTCTATGCTCACGACAAAAACCTCAGCTCTAAATAGGTATAAGAAACCGTCTTTAAGATTTGAAGGTGAAGTTCTAGCTGTTAAGAATCGTGATTGTGGTACTTATAGAACGGGAAAATCACTCATACGAACTGCTTATGAGTTTAGGGGTATGAAATTTGAGGAATACATAGGCTCATTTACAATAATTGATAAAATACACTTCATACCCCCATCCATAACGTATAGGGCGAGGAAGACAAGTAAAAAGGAGCAGCCAGGGTATAGGGTTCTCATATTAGCCTATGCTGATGATGAGGAACACCTCATACTACCCAACATAAGCATAGATGCAAAAGACCTAGAAGAAATAGGTAAAAAGGTATTGAAAAAGACTAAGGAAGAAGCTGAAAAGAGAGGAAAAAGGAGAATATTAAGAATAATAGATCTCATTGAAAGGGCAAGACTATAATACATGGGTGTCAAGCAGTGAACTTAAAGCACTTAAAAGCCTTCGACCTAGGATACCAAGTTGACCCAACGAAAGTCGTGAAAATACATATTCTATCAAGATTAGACTCTAAAAAGAAAGATGAAAGCTTAGAATCACTTTTCACTATAAACCAAGAGGCATTAGCGGAGCCTTATGGATCCCAAGTGTCAACAGATACTGTAGGCTATAATGTAAACTATGTAGTGAATATAGCTGCAGCAGTAAACATAGGCTTAGTAGATATAGCTGTAGTTGTAATCTGGGTGATAATAGCAATTGTAGTGCTGGGAGGAGGGTCGGAGGGTTAAGGTTAGATGATTACTAAGACATTAGCATTTATGGTTACCTATGGGTGTAACTTTAAGTGTGCTCATTGTAGTGTATCCTCAGAGCCTAAGTTATTGGCTAAACAAGCACTCTTTGAGAAGTTAATGTTAAAGGCTATTGATGAAGCATACTACATACCATCAATTAAGGTTATAATATTATTTACTGGTGGAGAGCCTACATTAAAACCTAGACTATTAAAGAAGGGGATTAAATATGCAGCAGAAAAGGGTTTTATAGTTAGATTAGTCACTAATGCCTGGTGGGCATCAAGCGAAGAGGGTGCCCTTGAATTCCTGAAGGAATTACAAGAACTAGGGCTAAACGAGCTTAACGTGAGCTTTGATGACTTTCACAAACACTTTATAAAAGAGAGTAACATGATATATGCGGTTAAAGCAGCTTTAAAGTTAGAGATGAAAGTGGCTATAGCTACAACAATACATAAGTATAGTGAAATGAGGAAAGAGCATATAAGAAAAATGCTATCTAACAATGGTATAGACTTAACCAATATTTACATTCTCGAGGATCACTTTCAACCACTTGGAAGAGCTAAAAATTTAAGTGATAGCCTAATTGATGAAGAATATGTTTCAAAAAGGTATCGCGCAGATCTAGGATGCAAGAGAATATTAGAGGATATTGTAGTTCATCCGGATGGTAAGGTTACTGTCTGTTGTGGTCATGCTATATTTGAACCCGAAGATGTAGATTACTATATTATTGGTTATTTAGATAAGGAAGACCTAGAAACGATTATTAAGAGGGCTCAACGTAATGTTCTATACTGGTGGCTCTATCTTAAAGAACCACAGGCAATACTTAAATACTTAGGCTACGGCCTGAAAGATAAAAAGTTCCTCTTTCCATGTTATAGTTGCTTTTATCTAATGAGCAAATGTAAAAATGAACTATATGATGTACTGACTAAAAGGAAAGAGACAATATTTTATGAGGAAATCCTTCAAGTAAAACCTGAATCAAAAGATATAAAAGAACTCCTAAGATCACTAAGTAGTTAGAGAGGAAGGAGGGCATGACCAGCTATACTTTTCATCTCTCCCCTCCACCTCAGGCTATGAATGTTGTGGTAGCCTTTACCATTGTCCCCATAGCCGTGGCTATATTATTTATTCTGATTTTGAAGTTTAGTGGTAGAAGTACAATAATCTCGCCAATAAATAGAATGTTACCTAAACCAGTAAGGATAGCCATAGCTGCCATTGCTATATTAATTGTGATATTCATGCTCGTTTATGGTATGCTTCCAGCATTCTATGAGTCCTATATTAGTATTGATGATGGGAAGGTTGGTATACATCAGCCTGGATTATTCCCACTACATAAGGAGTTCTCTAGGGAGCAAATGGTTAAAGCCTATGTAGACTATGTTATTGGAAGACTAGGGGACTATAAGACTAGAATATTTGGAACTTATGTTTCAAAATACGCAATAGGAATATTTGAGCTATCGAATGGTAAGAGAGCCTATGTAGCATCAGTAGACCCACTAGGAGAAAACTTAATAATAGAACTTAGAGATTGATCTTATATGATTCTGAGACCTAATAACTTTAAGGAGTTTCTAAGAGTGTTTTCTAAGGAGGTTATGCCAGTTAATATTACTTCGGCTGGGTGAGCTTTGCTGAGGGATGTCCTATTATTTTTATTTTTATGTTTTTCTCTTTCTATACCTCTATTCTATTGCGTTTCTATACTCAAATTTTGGGGTAGATTATTACTTATTATTGCAATGTTTATACCTTTAATCTCAGCAGTAATAGTTATCAAGAAAGTTAGGCATGAACCTCTTAGGAAGTATGGGTTATCTCCTTTAGCTAAAAGATATTATGCTTATGCCATTCTCATACCAGTAATTGTCTTATTCATTGGGTTATTGTTTACCGAGATTCTAGGTTTTGGAAGGATTATTAGGAGTATTGAGGAACTTAGAAGAGTAATGCTTCAACTACTATCATTGAGTGTAGTACAGGCTGGATTTAAGCCCCCAAATATTGAGGAAATACCTGAAGAATCCCGAGTTGCTCTAGCCAACGTACTGCTAATGTTACAACTTATAATATTGCCTATTGCCCCATTTGTTAATGCTATTTTTGCTTTTGGTGAAGAGTATGGTTGGAGAGGTTTCCTTCTTCAAAGACTAACAGAGAAATATGGATTACTAAATGCGATCTTCTTGACAGGTATCATTTGGGGTTTATGGCATACACCATTAATTCTACTTATAGGATATAATTATCCACACCATAGAGATCTAGTTGGCGTAGTATTCTTTACTATCTTAACAGTGTTTATGAGTATTTATCTCTCATGGCTTAGGATTAAGTCTGGTAGCGTGTATGCTTCAGCTATAGGACATGGGGCAATAAACGCCTACCTTCCACTAGGACTGCTCCTAGCACCAGTAAGAGATGAACTCTATGGTGTACCAGTAGGATTACCAGCATTACTAGCATTTACGATAATAACAATACCTATGCTACTAAGTTTAAAGAACAATAGAAACCTGATAATGCTTAGCAAAGCCTAAACAATTAAAGACCTTTAAAAGTGATTATCTCATATAATTTAAACAATTAATTCAATTCAATTTAGGCTAGACTTCACTTAGAAACATAGGATTATATTAGAGGCTGAGAAAGGCTTGAAATTCCAGTAGAGAATGGAACAAATTATTTCTGGTTTCACCTGACTGTAACGCGTAAAACTTCCCGTCAACACTATAGTTTATGACAGAATACGTTTAGATGTTACTTATTTGACATGGTTAGGTGTAGCATGTGTAAAAGAGAAAATAGTTAGTATAGATTTACGATAGTCATTAAGAAAGATAGCTTATACAAACCAAGAGTGATGGCCCAAGGTATCACTATAATCCATGGTTCAATTATTGGGAGGAATTTATGTAAATTAAGGATGTAACTTTGGTCTCTAAATAGAGATCACTAGGGCTCATAATATTCTATTTTTAATCCGAATTTAACTAATTTCTCGAAGTGTCTTTTATCTTTAGTTATTAGGGTTTTGTTGTAAGCTATTGCTGTAGAAGCTATAATCAAATCTGCATCGGGAATTAGCTCTCCTTTACTCTTGAGTTCATCGTATAGTTGACAGTACTTTTCGATTACCTTATTATCTATTGTTAATACATCATATACTTTCTCTAGTAGCTTTTTTACTTTGCTTCTCTTTTTAGGGTAGACGCCTCTTAATATTTCAATCAAAGTTATAATCGAAATAGATCCCTCGACAAATGTTCCTTTTCGTATCATCTCTATTAAAGCTGATGTGTCAATAAGTGACATTATCTCAGCCTAAAACCCTTTCTAAATTCTCTCATGGACTTCAGTATATTATCTAACTCTTCGTCTGAAAGGCTTCTCCTTAATTCATTAAATGCCAATATTTTCTCCATTTTCTTATATTCATTATATACTCTTAAGAGAAAATCTCCCCAACTCTCCTTACCTTTAGCTTTCTCAAGGACTTCCTTAACCCTCCTAGGAACAGATATGGTCACATACTCATGCAAATACATCCCCATAATAATCCCTACTTAACCACTTAATATAAGTAACTATTTAACTATAATAACTATCTAGCGAGCTCGTATCATATGTCTATCATATATACATCCGAAGGGTTAATAATATAATCTTACTTTCGTTAAGCTTCATTCTAATTAGCTCTTGCATATTTTATGTGATTTTTCATTTAGAATTACCATTAACATCGTTTAATACCAGTATGGCATTGAAAAATAGTTATCAATAGACTCCTATACATCTTACCAATATTAACACTTAGATAAATGTCAACGTCCAATTTAGTGTACGAAGAACTATACCCTAATATTAACTGAAGATCACCTAAATACGAAAGGGAATAGTGTGAAACAGTAGGATCATAAGTAATCTCTATACTTTTACATCTTAAGTAAGTCATGTCTAAGTATGGCTTATTCACTTTATTATATTTGTTGATATGAGCTCATATTTTATGTTAGGCACGGTATACCATGCTATCATTATGTAGTATTCTTTATCAATATAGATTTCATGAAGTCTACTACCCACTCTTGGGGGAATGTTGGAATAGGCATCCTCCACTCTGAGTGTTTGATTAACTAGATATACTTTACATACTCTAAAACCGATAGCCGTTTTCATTATCCTCTCTTCCTTAAATGTTATTTCTAGTCTCACTAACTTCATACGCATAGGACCATATTCAACACCGTACTTATATGGAATCGAAAAGGTAAGATCCAACGTTTTAGAGATGTTACTAGGTGAGATAAAAGGTAAGTGGCCATAATCTATGTTGAAAGGGCCAAGTAGCCTACTCTTTACAAATGAGCCTCGCTGGAATATATACTTACAGTAAAAACAGTTATCTACAATGTCAACTATCTCATACCTTACAGTAGTACCATCAGACCCCTTATACTCCACATAAGCACCTTTAAAAAGCCAAGGAGATATACTCTTTTGTATAACCTCTTTTTGAATTTGAAAATACCCCATTGAACCCGCAATAAAGACTATGAAGAGAAGTAATGAGAGAAAAAATATCCACTTATGTTTATTATGTAAATTTCTAATCAAGATGCTATCCCCTAGTCTTAATATGAGAAACCCATCCACAATATTTTTATAGGATCGTAGTCTTCTTTATCAGCCATTGTTACTAATGCTATGTTAGGGACGGTATCTCCTAAGGGGCTTGTTTCTGTTGAAGTCTCAACATAATATTTAGCTGACATAGTATAATAAGTGGTATATGGTGCTTCATAAACGTGTGCGTATTGAATTGTCTCCTGTATTTCCCCTACTGGCCCATAAGTACCCTTCTTAACGGTTAATATCTTAGACCAGTATGCACCGTACTCTGTTGCTATAAGCCCCCAAATAACTATATAAATTGATAGAGAGGCAGAGGCAACGTCTTGGACATTTATTGCTCCATTGTACTTAGCTTCAAAAGCGAAAGTGATGCTTGCACCTTCATCTAAAAGGTCCGTATAATGACCTTTGAGTTCGTAAACTGGGTATTCGCATACATTGGCTAAGTCTAAGGCAGCATATCCTTTAGTTTTGCCTCCTTCAGAGCTTCTATGATCTATTATTATCTCTCCAGAATTTTTATCGAATCCTGTAAAAGCATAGGTGTAATATTCGCTTCCCTCCTTCTCGGTGTAACTTGTTCCTGAATAGTATGGTGGGGTGTATTTGTAAAGTGTTGCAGCTTTTACAGGTAATGCTAAAGCAGGTAAAAGTAGGATTATGGTTATGAATACTACTACGAGTTTATTTTTCTTCTTAGATCTCATAAAGGGTAATGTTATAATTATTAAGATTAGTGGTATGGAGCTAATACTTGTTGATGTTTGTCCCCTCTCGGTTAATGCCTTAACATTCTTTATCTTAATTATGAACGGTTCATCTTTAAAGATATTTGTTGCTATTACTACTACGCTAACAGCCTTTGCTCTCTTTACTACGTCATTGAGGTTTTGAATAGTCTTTTCCCTTCCTCCTTCAACGAATACTATGTTTCCTTCGTTTAATATTCTAGTGGTTATCTCTTTTCCAGTTAGCTTTATTGTATTCCATTTCTTTGGTTCCATGTTTGTTGGGATGTTGAGTACTGGTATTTGTGTTAGCACGACGCTGTATTTTTCTCCCCTATATTCGGCTTTGGCGTTAGGTAGTGGTAGTACTCCTGTAAAGTCGTTTGTGGATAGTGTTGGTGAGCCTTTAGTTACAATAAAATAGTATTTATCATATTTTATTAGGAATCCTACGGTTACATCTCTAAACGCTGGAAGTGTTACGTCATCAAGTGCCATCTTTACTCCAGGCTTACTTGACACCCATATTTCACATTGAAGTACCAAGTCATCTAATGGTACTGGTTTAATTAGATTAGAGTATAGAAACATATAGCCTTTGGTTTTAACCTTAGCAACTAAAATATTGTCTAACCCTTTTTTCTCTATACTTAATTCTACATTACTCATTTTGGATACAAATGAATCCTTTATACCCATTAGACCTTGTCTGTAATTTGGACCTCCTTCCCATCCCGCTGGAACTGTAAATACCCACTTCTTACCTGTAACTATGTTAACGTACTTTCTAGTGGTTAACCCTTTACTAAAATCGCCATGAATCAATAGATTTACTTCAGTATCAGCTACACAATTTGTTATCACAGATAACACAAAGATTATTATAACCGCTACTAATATAAGAAATAATCCTCTTTTGGCATTCATATTATCCCTCATAATGATTTATTTCTTCCATTCAATATTTATTTCGTACTGACATTATGATGTATAATCATGTTGTCAGTAAGACTTAAATAAGAGTATATTTCCGTAGTCCGAAAATTTAATTACTATCAAGAGGCTTTAGGAGTTTACATATTTATATTAAAAATTTAAGGCCTCTTATATTGAAGCATATACTTAAAATCCCTATGATGAGTTTATAGTTTACTTAAATTTCTTGGGAATCCATTATTCTTACTCTTCATTTTAAGCTTTACTAAAGAAGACATAGTTATGTTATCTGTCTAGCTCTGGATTAAGAAAGGGCATCGAAGCTTACAGTTTTTAATTCAATATAACTACATCTATTCTTAACTTAAGCTAGAGAACTAAGGCTTCGACGGAGTTTAAGCCCTGCAGTAGTGGATGAGTTAATGTATACCCTTCATTACGTTACGTCTGCCTAGAAAGAACAAGGCATATTAATTAAACTTTTATACTATTGAAAGATACCATGTTTAAATATATTATATGGACACTTTATATCTTGCGAAACTGAAACGACTAAGTAAATATTATTCATAGATAACTTCATTAACGTAATGTACTGGATTAACTCTTTTATTACCCATTATTTCATTTGAAACTATTGTCCTTTTTATCATATATTTAAGTCTTACTGACAACACGATTATACATCATGTTGTCAGTAAGTCATTAGTAAAGTGACCAATGATTATATATAATTGGTGATAAATATGTTATTGGAGGGATTTGGAAGAAAATGCATAATCAAACTTTTAAGTAGCTTGAACAATATAGTGGGAATTGTTTGCCTAGTTGTTTTCGTAGTTTCATTAGTAGTTTTTGGTGACCCTGTAGATAAGGAAACATCGATATAAGTAAGGAGATAAGCCACTATTGTAAGAGTTTAACTACTTTGCTCATTTTCTTTCATTATTCTTTTATGGGCTTAGTTTTTAGCTTAATGAAAATTTAGGTTTATTAGTTTTTAGAGTTTAATGTATAGCGGGTGGCTGAAATTAAGAAAATATTTAGGTTTAGTTAGAATAGAAGTAAATGATGCTAGAAAGACGTCTTATAGGTCATTATGATGTATGATATTAGTGTAATTGAGGATATACGTAGGCAAATGTGTGAACTAGGTAAGCTTTTAGATTCATCCGTAATCCAGTTTATACTAACATTATATAATGATGGTTTACCTTGTTTTAAAAGATCTTTTCTTTTACAATTTCTCTATGAAAGGAAGATTTATAGAAAGCTTAGGCTATTGAGAAAGCATATCAGGCTAAGAGGTATACCAAATTATAAAGCTTTGAACCTTATGAGAGTCTTCTACTTCTCAAGTAAAGTAATACCATTTAGTAAGGTTCCCTTAAAGAATTGGGTTTACGCATACGCCCATATTATGTCTCCAGGAGGCACTCTCATAGTGTACTACTTCCCAAGAAATATTAGCCTTAAATTATTATATAATCTAGCTGAACGCTTACATGTAGCTGAAGAGGATATATTCATATCCTCAAATACGTTATACCCTAAACTAGCATACATTAACAACAAATTCGTATTTAGATTTAACAATGATAACTTTGGACGCGAAAAAGACTCTTCCAATGACAGTGGGGCATTTTTTGATTTTGTGGATGTTCTTATAGTTAAGGAGTTGGAGAAGGATGCTTTAATGAAATTTAGTGAAATAGCTAAAAACGTTAGAGTAGATAGAGGTGAAATCTACAAACATTACATAAGACATGTGTGTAGGTATCGTTTAATTGAAAGAGTCGCCCCAACATTTATGGTAGATAAGCCAGGAAATTTCATCAACCTGCTACTATATAGTGAGAACTTCGAGGTACTGGAAGGTCTTTGTAAAGCTCTTAATTCATTCTCTTCTATTCACATAACCGAAAAAGATCACTCTTTCATATTTTCTACAAAGCTAAGTTTAGAGGGGGTACTAAAGCTTTCTCGTAGACTTCATGAGAAAGGTAATTATAAATTTAAGCTTTACCTTATAGATCCAGAATCTATAAGAAGATTTACAATACCTTATGAAAAATTCTCCTCTAACACCAACGCTTGGGAAGTCCCAGTAAAGATTAATTACTAAATACTCTTCACTATTCGTGCTTATTCTTGAATTCTGAATGAATATCACATTATAATGCTATTGTGTAACTTTTCTCTTGTAGGGCTTTCACTACTTCCTCTGTATCGCCTTCCATAATTTTCCTGCCATTATCTAATAGTACTGTTTTCTTGCATATCCTTTGAGCCCCGAAGAGACTATGCGTTGAAACTATTATTGTAGCCTCTCTACCCTTCTCAACTAATACTTCAAGAAGTTTCACTCTACTCTCTATATCTAGTGCTGTGAAGGGGTCATCAAGTATAATTATTCTTGGAGCCCCTATTAGAGCCTGGATGAGTGCTATCTTCTTTTTCATACCCGCAGAGTATACTCCTATAAGTTTATGCCAGTAGGATGTAATATTAAACTCCTTAGCGACCTCTTTTACTTTATTCCAGTCTAAACCTCTTATTTTAGCTATGTATCTTAAGAACTTATACCCTGACATCCAGAAGGGTAAGCTAAAATCATCTAGAAGGACATTTACTTTCCTACCGAGAAGGTTTGATCTGAAAGGGTCTAAACCTAGTACTCTAACCTCACCTTTTGTAGGCTTAATTAATCCGGCAACGATCTTGATTAGTGTGCTCTTACCGCTACCATTAGGCCCTAATAGTAGCGTATGTTCACCATCCCTTATAGTTAAGGATATATTTTCTAATGCACTTGTAAACCAAAATCTCTTGTATACATTCCTTACTTCAACCACATTACGCATAATCTCTAAACCTCGAAACAATATAGCCCACCATAATGGATGTAAGAGAGAATAACACATAATATGGCAGCATGTTGAGTGCTGTAAAGTAATTAACGTCAGCAAATAGCTCATCAAGTCCATGTAGTGTCATCTCAGGATTGAATAGAGCTAGGGCATATGGTAATATGAATGATAATGTTAGTGCGTGTAGTGTCTTAGGTAGTAGGATAACGGGTAAAAGTACATAGGATAATACCATGAGAACTATTGTTACATCTGAGATTAGCCTGTAAAATATTGCTGATAAAACCATGAGAGGCTTGGATAAAGTGAGATTGGTATCAGCTACTAACATTAAGAGTACATGTGGCATAATGAGGGGCAACAATAGTAGCATAAACAAGGCTACTACTTTTACAAAGTAAAGTTTAACCTTAGCCACACCTAGAGAGATCTTATCTCTAAAGATCTTCCTTTCAAGCTCGTACGCAAACAATGCTACGGCAATTATTGAGGCATAGGCTAAATAGAGTATTCGAAGAGAAGAAGCACCACCCGCTAAGGAAAAGTAAGATGAGAAGGTTGCTTGATAAAGAACTGTAGATAAATGTAGGTCCCTATTTACAACACCTATTCTTTCAGAGAAAAGAGGCCAAGAAGACCAAACGTTAATAGCGAAATCGCGATTAGACAGTAGTATCCCTAAGAATACAAGTAAAATAACATCCTTCCAGAAATCCTGAATCTCCCTGGACACTATATGCGGGAATATGCTTTTCTCTACATCTAAAATGAGACTCAAGAATATAAGTGCTAAGCCTAATACCACGAGAAGGAGGAGTCTAGGTACTAGGTATTCAAGTCTAGCTAAAAGAGTTGAAGGATGCACTGAGATATTATATTCTATTCTTTGAAAGCCCCCCTTCCTAGGTATGACCTTAGTAACCATAAGGGATACCAAATATACTCCCGTTGATGGAGCTTTAAATATAGGGGTAACAGGTTCTTCAACAAAGCCAGAGTCATTATACGTCCACCTTTCATTAGTAGAAAGCTTAACAACTACTACCTTAACA
>Ga0190367_1000638_pt1 | contig 24098 bp, 33 predicted proteins | sample 4872181011_MG_FD_171838 | JGI IMG/M metagenome (GOLD analysis project Ga0190367, IMG submission 171838) | Hydrothermal vent microbial mat bacterial communities from Southern Trench, Guaymas Basin, Mexico - 4872-18-10-11_MG | ecosystem: Environmental > Aquatic > Marine > Hydrothermal vents >...
ATATATAGACATAGTGATGGCTATCCTGAAGGTGTTTTAGCAGATTTAAGGATTATGCAAAAAGAATTAGGATTTAGTTTAGAGGATCCTGAATATTTCCTAGCAAACTTCATTTTTCTAGCAAAATTAACATTTTTAAAGAAAGGTTGGTTCTGGAGGGGAGGGTATGGAGTTTGTAATCAAACATGTAAGCATGGAGATTTAGAATATATTTACATAATAGAATTAGACTATGATCTTAATAAAATAACATTGCTCATATGGGAGTATGATTATGATTTAGACGAATTCAAAGGAATTTTTTTAGGAACATTAGAAGAAGCATATGAAAAGTATTATAAAAAAGAGTTTGAGAATGGCTGTCATATAGATCTAAAGCTAATTAAAGAAGAGTTAGCAAAAGTTAAATCTACTTTTTAATTTTTATTATTTTTTATTCTTATAATAGTAAAGTTTAAATATATGATTGGACTTAGACATAGTTAAGATGAAAGTAGACATAATAAAAATAAAGAATAATAAGATAGTAACAAAGGCTAAGACAATAAGAGCAGGGACTAGTATATATATATTAATACCTTATGTTGTAGCAAAACTGTTTGGAGTTAAAGAGGGTGAAAATTTTGTTTTAGAAGCTGATTTGAAAGAAAAAACTTTGGTTTATAAAAAAGAGGAAAATGAAGGCAAATGAAATTAAATTCATGTTAGATCAGTTAGTAAAAAAGATAAAAGCTAGATTGAGTAAGCCAGTGTGGATTAGAATCGATGAGAAAGGGGTGAAGATAATTGAAGAAGAGGAGTATATAAAAATAGGGAGAAAAGATGGCAATTGATATAAAACTCATGCATTTTGAAGTAGAGAAAGGTAGAGAAGATGGATACTTGTGGGCAAGAGACAAAAGTATAGAAGAAATAAAAAAAGAATTAAAACTGGTTAAAGAAACATTAGATAATATGGTAAGAGAACTAGGAACGGGTGTTTATGATAACATAGACTACTTTTATCTTTTGGGATGGAGACAAGGAGCATATAAAGTATTAAAAGAGAAAGAAAGAGAAAAATGACTGAACAAAAAAGAGGAATGAAAGAAGAGAAACTTAAAGAGCTTTTTGAAGCAATTAAAGAATCTATAAAAATAGAAGGAAGAGGGAGTGTATATAAAGCAGTGTTAAAAGGTATAAATATTATATTGAAGGGGTATGAAGCAGGTATATATACAGAAGAAGAAGCAATAGAAGAGACAGAAGATCTTATAGATTTTGTTAAAAGATATGAAAAATTTAAAGAAAAGATACCTCATATAAGACAAAAAATATTCAAAAATGGTAAAGAAGATTGACATCAATAAAATAAGGAGGAAACTTCTTACTGTAGAGGATTTAAAACCATTTTGGATCAGTGATCATAATAATTCAGAATGGTTATTGAAGACGGATCTAGAACTGTTTATAAAAATGCATGCAGAGAAATCAAAAATAAGGCGCATAAAAATATTGAAGAAAATTTTTCCAATAAGTTTTGCTGAAATTCTTGAAGAAAGAAGAAAATGACTGAACAATTTATTGAAACTCTAAGATACTATCACAAGAGACTAGAAGAAGCTTTAAAGAAATTTAAAGAACTTAAGGAAAGATATAAATTTGCTGTTAATTGGATAGTGGGGTATTGTTTTGATTGTGATGAAATACTTGAAGAAGACTCTATTGAAGAACATAGAAATAAAAATCACTTTGTTGTTATAGAATTTGATACAAATGAAATTGATGAAGAACAAATACATGAAATATCAACAATAAAAAGGTTTATAGAGTATCTATTGAAAATTAAAAATGACTGAACAAATTATCATTACATTTGAAAAAGAAAATGATTCTTATATAGCTAAAATAAAAGATAATGTAGGCACGATAATACTGAAAGAAGAAACAATTGAAAGACTAGCACAAAAAATTAATGCATATTTAAAAAATATACTTATCACGAAAGAAGTTTTAGAAAAAGCTGTTGAAAAAGGATTAAAAGATCTAATAAAAAGAAAGGGAAAATGACTGAGCAAAAAATTTATAACTATCTAGAAAAGAGAAAAGACGGGTATGAAGCGGAGATAATAGCGAGTAAAATAGATGATGAACTGCAGATAGAAATTTACGAATATGTTGTCGGGGGAGAGGGTATAGATATAAGATTACCAAGGAAAGAAGCTATTAAAATGGCTAAAGCCATACTAAAAGCATTCAAAAAAGAAAATGAATAACCAAAAAAGGTTCTTAAAAGTTGAAGTAGAGAGAGATTTTAGGAGGATGGAGTATAAGTATAGGGAGAATAAGACTAGGGGATTATATCATAAGAGAGAGTGTATACATAAAGATTTGGAGATGGAAAATAAAGCTATGGGAGAAGTGTTATATAGTGCCTGTTTATGAGAAAGAAGAAAATGACTGAGCAAATCAACAAAGAGTTGTTAAAAAGCATTATTGAACTATGGATTAAAGGGTGGTTAATGAGTAAGTATCGTGTTGGTAATTATGAAATCAAAGTAGTTGAAAATGGAGATATTATAGTAGATATACAAACTGAAGAATTTGAAGATTGGGTTATCAATGAGGTTATGAAAGTGCTAGAAAAGATGGGTTATAAAAGAGTTAGATGGAGTTATAAGTATGGTAAAGTGCATCTAGAGTTTTGGAGAAAATGACTGAACAAATCTCAAATATATATAAAGAAGATAAATACTTCACCGAATTCAAAGAAGATATTATAAACTTATTAAAGACCCTCCACGGTTTTGAAAAATATGATGTAATAATGCATCATAGATTTATGAAAAAAGAATACGATGTCTTCATAATAACAAAAAGATTAACAATAGGGATAGAAATAAAAGAAGCAAATAATTATCTCAAAGTCTTTGAACAAGCATTAGAAAGGCTTGATTATGTAAATCATATGTATGTTCTGATAGGCTGGCATGAATTTGTTCCTTTAACATTTTCAATGTATTTAGATGCGATGAAGTATTGTCAAGATTTAGGATATAAAGTAGAAGATTTTTTGAGAATAGGAATACTTCAAGCAATAATTAATGAAAAGTATAAGAAAGTATTTTTGTGGAAAAGATCTTTTACGAACAAAAAGGTAAAAGGTCTTGAACCGTTACTTAAATACCTAACCTAACAAAAGAAACCTTTTTAAATGTTATGTTACATAACATTATTATGAAGGGTATAAAATTGAAAGATATTCTTCCTCTTAAAATAGTGGTGCTCATAGTGAAGAATGGACAAGTTCTAGGTAAAGGTGAGGTAGAACTTAATGATCCTTACAAAGTTATTGTTTCACTAACTGAAGCTTATAAAAAGGCAATTGAAAAGATACAAAAATGATTGGGCAAAAAATATATAGATATAAAGAGAAAAATGAGAAGTTATGAAATAAGAAGATTGATTGAGAACTATTACGATATACAGAAAATTAGAGTTGAGACATTTAATAGAATTGTTTGTTGGGTTAGAGAGAATAAAGAAAGACTAAAAGATGCTTTAAAGAGCCATTTTTTAAATGAACCCCAGGAAAAAATTGCGAGCCAATTTTTAAATGAAACCCAGGGCAAGGTTGCGAGCCAGCTTTATAAAGAAACCCAGAGAAAAAATGCGAGCCAGTATGTTCATGAAACCCACTCTTTAATTGCGTTAGAATTATTAGAAAAAAAGAAATATTCAGAATTTGTTAAGAAATTCATTTTGAACCATAAAACACGTGAACCCCCGCCTTCTAGTGCGTTCTCTAACTTACTTAAAGAAATTAAGGACCTTATTTGGTTTCACAATAGACTTTATGAAACAGAAAAAGAGCTTTATAGAAGGATTGATAAATGGAGTAAAGATCATCCTTTGAGAAAAGAATTCCTTTCAAAAGTTAGGGGAATTGGGCCAATCCTAGCGTCTGGAATAATTGCATGGCTTTCAGAACCAATCCTAAAAGCAAATTATGTTAGCCAATTGTGGTCTTATTGTGGATTAGCTCCAGGCCAAAAAAGAAAAAGAGGTCAAAAAGCAAACTTTGATCCACGACTAAAATCATTTGTTGTTTATAGAATTGGACAAAGTTTCATCAAATTCAAATGCTTTGGAAGAAAATTATACGATGCGTTTAGAAAGCAATGCGAAGAAAAACATAAAGATTGGAGCAAATTGCATTGCCATAACTGGGCAAGAAGAAAAGTTGTAAAATTGTTCTTAGCATCAGTTTGGGAAGTCTGGAGAAGAATGAATGGTTTGCCAGTTACCGAACCTTACCCTATAGAAATCCTTGGCCATAAGGATAAAATTACTCCCGAGATGTGGATTGAGAAAGGTGAGGTAAAAGTAATTGAATACAAGATCCAAAAATGACTGGACAAATAATAAAACTTGTATTAATTTGGATTGGTTTAGTTGTAACAGTCTACATAATGCTCGATTTCATCGAAAAAATTAGCCAAAAATGACAACAATTTCACTCATATTGCCAGACATAGTAATATGTAGTATCATACTTGGGTTTTTCTTATATTCAGTAATATGCTTAATAATAAGCATCATAAAGAAAAAAGATCAAAAAATTAGAGAAAAGATGCGAAAAAGAGCAAAAGACAGTCTTATAGAAGGTATAATAACATTATCAATTCTTGTAATATATATAGGTGTAAGTATACTAGTAAATATACATTATATAACTACTGATAAGACTTTCTTTGAAGACATAGACGAAAGATTTTGTTTCTTTATTCATGCTCTTAACTATACTAATTTCACAGAACTAGAAAAAGATCTTCAAGAAGACCTTTTAACATATACAATAACTAAAGAAGTAATACCAATACCTAGAATACCAAGTAAATATATATACGACAAAATCAAAATAAAGCTTAAAGAAAGATTTAATAAGATAAAAGAACAGTCTATAGGCTATATAGTAAGTCAAGTTGGAGGCGAATGTATAAAGGATTTAAACCATAAATTATCACTTTCTACAACAGCAAAAGATTTATTAGAAATGGAAGAAGAAAAAATATATGCATATGAAGTATTCCATCTTGCAATTTCTTCATATATAGACACCACCGAAGGATTCCCTGAAAACTTAAGAGTAAAGAAAATAATAATAGGAAACTATACAATAGAAGTTACTTGGGAAGATTATCCTAACAAAACTGGAAGCAAGATAACAATTAGTCCAGATTACATGATCATAACACCAGAGTTCATACCAAATTATACATTAATATATTTAAATGGAGAAAAGGACACATTCAATACAATGAAAGACTCAATAATAGTTGAATGCATACTTATAAGATATGGACAACCCTTAAAACGCATACAGAAAGTAATACTATATCCAGAAAAATTAGTAAAGATCATTAAACAGATAAAAAGACAAGAAAGTGAAAAAAGGCAAATTTAGATATTTAGCCGAAAATGAAAGGTAGTACATATCTAATAAAAAATATACAAAAGATGAAAGGTATACGAAAAATAATATTTTCGATTATAGTAATAACGGTATGTTTTGCATACTTACTATTGCTAATAATAAGTCCAGTATTAGCATCGTTGGGTATTGGAGAAAAAATTTTGGCAGGGATTATTTTAATAGGATTTATTACGAAATTTATTGATCTAGCAATAGAAGGCTGGGAAGAGTACAAAAAGATAAAAAAATAAAAATGGTAGCTCCTGAATACTTTGGCCTTTTAAACTTTTTTTATCAAGAGACTGGTAAGACAAGATTTACATACAACGCATTGAGAAGATGGTATTACAAAAGTGATAAGGGGTATAAGCTATATAAGAGAGATTGGCACACTGTAGAGAGAAATTTGAGAAAGATGGCTGAAGAAGGATTTCTAAATAGGTATTATTACGATAATGGTAAAGTAGTTGTTTTTGAATTGAATGAAGCATTCTTTAAGTATTTGGAAGTATTAGTTTAAGCAGTAATAAATGAAATACTTTGTGATATTAAAGAGAGGGGATAAGCTAGATGTTAAAGTAGTAGATTCTAAAGAAAAAGCATTTGAAATTGCATTCAAAAATATTGAGAATTGTGAAGAAATAAGAGTTTACAACAAAAAAGAAATAAAAGAGATAATAGCTAAATCTTCTTAGGCAATCTTACTCCATATTCTTTATAAAGCTCTTTTATTTTATCTATAACTTGCTCTGCCTCTACTTCACTCATATCTTTAGAAATCTTAAAGCCTAAATCCTCTTCAATCCTTACTATAAATTCATCTACTGATAAATCAGTCTTATCCTCAAGCCTTTTAAGAAGCTTCTTTATTTTATCTAGAGTCTCCTTACTAACTTTCTTATTAAGCTCATCAGCAGGTGTAAAATCACCGTACTTCTTATCAAACTCACCTAGCCTTTCTTCCAACCATTCTATTACTTTATCAGCATTTTCTTCTAACTCGTTAGGGTCAATAACTAGTGAGTCACACACCATTTGCTTAACATCATTTATATGGATATTCAACTTATCGGCCAATTGGTACATAAGCTTCCACATATACTTTATTCTACTATAAGGTTTGTAAGGTTGCTTAACTTTAGTAACTTCAGATTTTTCAACTTTTCTAACTTCACTTTTTTCAACTTCTGGAAGTTGTATAACTACCTTAACTATCCTAAGTTGATTTTTTTCAAGTAAGATACCTACAACATCCCCTACTTTAACACCTATAGATTCTAGAAGTTTAGTAGGTATTGTGAGTCCATTTTTTCTAACTTGCTTAACTATGAAATTTCCAACTTCCATAACTTATAGAAGTATCATAAGTTATATAAGTATTAGATCTTACGCAAGTACCACCATATAATACATAAGAAGATTAAGAGAAGAATAGCACAAGCTATATGCTCATAGTAGAAGCCTACCTTGTGCTCAACATATATCATTCTTCACAATGTTCCTCTTGCTTAGTAGTCCATAAGTTAAATGTATCTTCTGCACAAGGATCCCCCCTATACCTCTTTATTTTCTCCTGAACAAGTTTCTTCAGATTTTTTATGTTCATAATAATAATTACCCTTCACAGTAATTAAATGCTTTTCAATAGCATACAAATTACCTTTGCAATCTAAGATATCTTCAAGTAAAGCATGTTCCATCTTGTCATCTAGCTCAAAATCTTTGTTGAATATTGCCTCTCTTTCAAGAACACTTATTAAACCTCTAACCTGCCTAACTTTATCTATTATGAAGTCGAACAAGTCTATATTAACCTTAAGCACTTCATAGTAAAGAGCTCTCAATTCATGTCTTGCAATAGTTACTTTGTCAATATAATCCTTGAAAATCTGTTTTTCCTTCCTAATGTAAAGTCTTATCAGCTTCTCAAGAATTTCTCCAAGATTTTCGATCACAAAAGAGTAATGCTTTAAGGCACAATGGAGTTCCTCAGCTAATCTCCTTCTTTCCATAACTTATAAAAACTTTTAAAAGTATAAAAGGTTTAAATATTAAAAAATGTGGATAATAAGAAGACTTTCAACTACATTTGCATTAAGCCCAGAATTCTACAAGCTTATAAATAAGCCAGAATTTGTATGGGTAAGGTATGGAAAAGATTATATGATTGTTAAAGGTGAAGAAGTAGAAGGATTTGAAAAGAAAAAAGTATCATTTGCAGGTGCTAGAGGAAAAAAATATCCAGCATTGCAAGTACCTTATGGCATGAAGAGAGGGACTTATCTAGGTTATATAGACAAAGATAAAAGAGAAATGATATTAGCATATGCAGGAGATATAACAAGAAATGCTTTGGAAATGCTTCTATTCTTATACAAAGTAAATATAGTAACATTCAAATCACTGTTTTATGTAATAGTGGATAAAAGAAAAAGATTAGAAGCTTTGAGAGAATTAGAGAAGAGAGGTTTTATAGAAGTGCTAAAGTGGTACAAAGTTAATTTAATAAGAATTACAGATAAAGGAAGAAGTTATTTAAATGATTTGATAGATAAGATGAAATTGGTAAGGAATATTCTAACATTGAAAGGTAATGGCTATGAAATATATTTGAGAAAGAGAGGAAATTATATTTTGGAAGTTTACAAGCATGGTAAAATAGAAGAAAGTTTAATAATCACATCTAAAAGATCTGCAATAAGTAAAATAGTTGAAATGCTTGAAAAGATAATATAAAATGCCAGAAGCTGTTGTTAAACTTCCTTTGCAACTCTTCTTTAGTATAAAAAATTACAGATTTGAAGCATTGATGAGTAGAGAAGAGTGGTTAAGGTATGTAAGGCTAAGAGTTTATGATAGAGAGACTTTACTAACTGAAATTAGGTTTAGAATTGGGAGAGGTTATTCATACGCAGATCTTTTGAGGCTAATTTTCAGAGGAAGAAGAGTAAGATTAAGATTGAGAGATGCTCATGCAATAGCAAGATTGCTAATAGATAACGCTTATGTATTAAGATATAGAACAAGATTAGGATTTATTAGATATAGAGTGAATTTTGCAAATAGAAGAGTAGAGTATAGAAAGTACATAAAATATGATGAAACGAGAGGGGCAAAGAGAAGAAGACATATAGAAGCTATAATAAGAGTGTGGACTTACTGCATAGGAAACCCAACCAATGCACTTGTCGTAAACGAAAGTGTGGTGAGAGTTATATTGGAATATTGGGCAAATACAATGTTTATGGTATTAGGTTATGCATTTATAGATTTGCCAACTTCAAAGATTGAAAGAGGTTATTATGTGCCATATCAACATGATGGATACCATGTAATAACATATGATTATAACTTAGGTAAGGCATATCATTGCAGACAATTTGACATAACTGAACCTTTACTAGATTTGAGTGAAGAAAATAGGGCTAGAATAGAAGAATATGTAAGTAGACCTCAATATGAAGAAAGATGTAATATACTTATAGATTATAGACCAGCAGCTGAAAGAAGAATGAAGTTAAAATGGGCAGAATAAATAAAAACTTTAGAATAGACTGTTTATTAAAGACGAAAGTACCTTATATTTGTATAGATGTAGATAAGAAGCACTTGAAAGATCTTCCATGGATCTATAAGAAAGCAAGAGAATTGTTTGATTATGATGAAATAGAATTATATTTAAGCTCATCAAGAGAAGGAATACACTTAATAATAAAAAGGGAAGTAAGTGCATTGGAAGATTTGTTCTTAAGGGCATATCTTGAAGATGATCCATATAGATTAAGAATAAGCCTAGCAAGATTGTATATGAATCCATGCGATGAAGGTGTCGACATTAGCTTTAGTATGAAGGGAAATAGTCATAGAATTAAAGCAACTCCTATAAAAGAGCTGTTAGAGAAGTTTAATAAAGGAGAAGTTGATGAAGATTATGTAATTGAAGAGTTGTATAAACTTGCTGATGAAGTAACTTTACCAATACCAGTAAAGAGAGAGTTGGTAATAGATTATATTAAGAATGATACAATTCAGGAAATAATTGATAAGTTAAAACCTAAGGTCGAGTCCTTTCTCTACGAATTTCGTCAAGATAAAGAGCAATAAGAGAAAGGGCTGAGAAGAAAATTAACCATGCTAGGAATAAAGGAAATCTACCATAAACAACTGCTTGATAAGCATCTGAGCCAGGCATTATAGGTAATAGGCTTGGTAATACAGAATATAAGAATGTAACTATAGCCCATTCTTTATCCTTTTCCCATACCCATATACCAAATAGTAAGGCCAATAAAGGACCTGCATAAGCTATCAAAGTAACTACTAAAGGAGGTAATTTTGAAAGGTCTGAATAAACTGGAGTAAATCCAACAAAGTAAGTAATTGAAGGGATTCCAACATCAACACCAAGAAGCCATGCAACTAATAGATGACCAGTTTCATGAACAAAGGTACTTAGAAATAAGTATTTAATGAATCTAGATATTGCACCAAGTATATCACTAACGCTTTGCTTTGTGGACATAGGATATTAGCATAATAGCAGTAGCTGCATTTAGTAGTAAGATTAGGTAAAACCTGAAAATAGTCATTTTACCAATTAGGAAAATCCATGCTAATGCATTGAAGAATACTGCAAATGCAAGTAGGATTGTGTCTAGCATTTTTTAATTATTAAGTATCCCAATCCACTTAAAGCCATCAGTAAACCTGAAAACATAAGTTGAACTTCTACTTTCCCAGAAATCAAAGGTTTTCTAAGTTTAAACTCATATTCTTCAGACTCTTGCTTTAAAGTATACCTTTCATCAAGTAACTTAGCTTGAGCAATAATTTTGTAAGTCCCTTCTGGTAAGGATTCTGTTAACTCTCCAGGAATCTTAATCTCATACCATTCACTGCACTCTCCTTTAGGAGGGACTTCAATCACATCAGTAAATATTGTCTTGTTAACATTCTCACCAACTAAGTAGATAGTAATGTTAGCCTTTATTCCAGGTTCCCAAAATTCAGCATCTGTAGTACAGAATCTATATTTTAATGTAAGAGTATATCCTTTTGGATACTCTCCAATAAAAGAATAAAAGGAAGGTGCAACTACAAGTTGGATCACTGCAAATATTATTGCTAGTGGGTTCATTTTCTCATTAATGCAAGTGCACTTAGTATTACAAGTAATGCTCCAACTAAAGCTGCAGCAACAAACCTCATATCATGTTTTACAGTAATAGTAGGCTTGTATTCAACATATCTTTGTTCAATCTTACCTAACTTGTAAACCTCTCCATTTGGATAGCAGTACCATGGCTTTGAAGGATCTCTTATATCACCTTTCTTCTTAATCACATAGTAAACAACAAATGTGCCTGGATATTTTCCAAATATTTCAGTACCACATGGATTCTTCTCCATGTATTTTGGTAAAGTAATCTTGAATGTTATTGTATCCTCTTCTCCAGGCTCTAACACTACTCTATAACCTTTTATATTCTTAGCCTCAGGGCAGCATTGTTCAGTAGCATAGTAAGTTCCAAATCCCCATTCTTTAGCAACATCTAGAGGAAGTACACCAACTTCAGCATATAATTCTTCGGTCTTTGTATTACCAACATTCTTAAGTGTAAGTTTTACAGTCAATTCACCACCTGGATACCAATCTCCACTAACTTCAGTAGAAACTACCTTAACCTCCCAATATCTCTTCTCAACATAGAATTCCTTCAATATACCAAGCTTGTATACAATACCATTAGGATAGCACCACCAAGGTTTTGAAGAATCTCTAATATTACCCTTTCTCTTTATAACATAGTAGATCACAAACTTACCAGGATATCTGCCAAATACCACATTAGGATTACACTTATCAACTTGACCTTCTTCAGGAACTTTAACTCTAAACTTTATAGTAAGCTTATCATTTGGGAATATGTAAAATGCATATCCATAAATGTTATCATTGTCAGGGCAGCATTGTTCTACAGGCACATAAGTAGTGTGAAAGCCCCATTCAGTAGCAAGCTCTTTTGGAATTATTCCAACCTCTATATACAAATCTTCAGTCTGAGTATTTCCAGTATTTCTAAGAGTTACATAAACATCAACCCACTTACCAGGTTCTAAATCACCTCTAACTTCATAATTAACAACCTTAACATTCCAGTACTTTTCCTCTTCTTCCTCTGGCACAGAAGGTGCTTCTCTATAAACAGTTTGAGTAAACCCTAAGGTCTTTCTAATCCCTTTCACATCAGCTCTATCTTCAGTCTCACCACTACATCTATATCTTCCCTGAGTAAATAAGTAAGCCTCAAAGTTTACAGTAACAGAACCATAAATGTTATTCTCTTCCATATACCTCAATGCTGCTTGCTCTACAGCACTTTTATCTACCTTATTGTATAAAGTAAGAGATGTTGAGTATACAGTATCTGAAACAGTCCTTGACCAAATCGTCTTATCACCAATCTTTGCATAAATTGTAAGTCTTCCATAAGTGCTTATATATCTCTCAGGAGTTTTACCAGAAGGACAGTAAGCACCTTCAGGCCATAGCACATTGACTTTTCCAGTAGCAGCAAAATCTCCAGATATGATATCAACATACATATTAAGGCCACCAGGCATAGTAAAGAACCCACTATTGTAAACAAATGAAAGTCCTGCAATAGCTAGTAGAATTGGTAATGCTAGAAGGAAATACTTCTCATTATATCTATATATAAGATATCCAATTAGTGTAAGTGCGATGAGTAAAGCTATGTATATCATATTAGTATATATATTAGAGCTAGTGTTGTTAGCACAGTTGAGACTTTTGGCAGCACATCCAAAACTTTCGCTGCCATTGTAGGTACAGGCTTCTTAACATGCGTAGATACAGTAAATCCAAAGTACTTGTCTTCAACAAATGTATTCTTAAATGGTAATAAATTACCTTCTTTATCTTTCACAAGCACAAATAAAGCATATTCACCAGACTTTAATCCAGGAATTTCAATATCTTTATCAACACATGCACCTGGCCCAATAGGTCCAACTTTATAATCTTCTTTATTAGTCCAAGCAATATAACCTTCTTTATCATAAATATTAACTTTAATTCTTAAGACATCTACAGGATCGCTATACTCATCTAGACAGACTTTCAATTTTACAATAAAAGATTCATTCTCAGGAACCACTCCCAAATCACCAACCTTTACATAAATACCTTGATTTAAAGGAGCTTGGAATAATCCAAAGTATGAAGCTGTTGCAACACTACCAAGCAATACTAGTGCCAATCCAAGTATCATTCCAAATTCATAATATGCCCTTTCTGGAAGGTATGTCTTAAGGGCAAAGTAGATAAGATAAAAAGCAACTGCAACAAGAGATATCTTAACTATATCAGATAAGAACCATACAGATATTACTTTGAATATAACTAGTGTTAATGGAACTAAGACAACTGCAGTTATCAAGATACCTATAAGTGCTGCTATTAAATCTTCTAATTCAGCCTTCCTCAAGATCTCTTTTAACCACCCGATCATTTTCTTATTTCAATTGCACCAGTAACTTCACCACTTGCTTCAGTTTCATTCATAGGAGGTTCTGAAACTGCAATCACATTTTGCCATAATTGTGCAAAGTAAGGACCTGACCAAATTGCATATGGTCCAACCTTTATAGTTATTGTCTTAGTAATAGCCTCAGCTCTATACCATTCAAGATCTTGTTCAGGAATTTCAATAATAGTATACCACTCATCCAAACTTGTACCAATCAAATATCTAGGTAAGCAGATGCACCAAGCATAAACTACTTCTTGAACATTAGGTGTTAAAAGTAGAGTACAGAATGGCTTAATATAGAACTTTTCACCATATTTTTCACTTAAGTCAGGAATTCTCCTAATAGCAGATTGCACATAAATATAGCCGAAATGATTAGAACCTTTATCATTATCAACAGGTTGCTGAATTATTTCAATAGGAGCAGCACATCTATATACTCTCTTATTTTCAATAGGAATAACTTTCCAACTAAATGATTGTCTAAAAAGACTACATTCAGGAATAAGCTTTAATTTCCTAGTCATTCTAAAGCAAATAGGTTGTTTAATTCTCTCGATTATTTGTTCTCTGCTTAGACCAAGACTTTCATAATGTCTAATTAATGTATAAACATTTTGAACAACATCTTCAGGATACCTCTCTGGATTTCCTAAAATGTCTTCTAAAGTAACTTTCTCACCAGTAGAAGGATTTGTTATATAATAATCGTAAGGAGTCATACGCATCTTCTCAATAAACCTAGAAATATAGGTATATGTAAGAGGTAGTGTCATTAGAAAAATGCCAACCAATATGAGAACTACAGGTATCAATACATTTTTGTCCATATTAAGAAATAACAGAAAATTCACAAATTAAATGTTTTCAAAGATTGTTAGAAAAATTTCAAATTATAAAAAGAAAAATAAGAAAAATAAAGGAAGCCAGTACTAGTACACTATGTTTAGCTTGTGAATGTTATGCTTACTGTTACAGGACTTGCTTTATATTCGTTTGTCCAAGGAGATCTTGCTCTGTAGTCACCTAAGTCGTCTAATATGAAGTCAAGCTCTTCTGATCCAGTAAGCTTTGTCTTATCAAATATTACTTTAACTGTGTATGTTGCAGACTCTGTTGTTAATATGTAGCTGTCCTCTCCTGAGTAAGACATTGTACCTCTTGCATCCAATGCTATTATTGCATTTGTACCGTGATCTTTTGTCTTTGTCATAAGTCTTATTGGGCTGTCTAGGTATACAGTTACATCTCCTGGAATACCCATGTCTACTCCATCCTTAAGCTGGAATATTATTTGCTGGATTGCTCCAGGTGCAAATTCTTTTCCTTCTGGTGCTCTTATTAATAGGACTGGATCTTCTATACCTCCATCAAGTACAGTGTTTTGTATTGTGAAGTCGAACTGTACTGTGAATATGTCAGATTGTTCAGTTAAGTTTACAACTTGGTTTGTTGCTGGTGTACCGAATGCTCCAATCTTTACAGTCTTTATTAGTGTAGGGATCATGTAACCATCTGCAGAAGTTGCTGCTTCTATGTCAATTCCTCTTAGATCTAATGGGTATATTATTCTGTCATAGTAGCTTGAACCTCCATCAATAACTACTGCATAGTTTGATTTTGTTACTAATGTACCACTTGATAAGAATGCTATACCACTTGAATCTGATGTTGCAGAATCTACATATGGTACATTAGGGTCTTTTACTTTCTCAATAGAACCTATTTGATCTATGTCATATGCTTTTACTGTAACGCCAGATACTGCTTTTGTTGGATATAGTTGGTCTACAATCTTGAACTTTGCTTTAACATTGTATAATCCATATTGTATGTATCCAGTGAACTTACCTTCCTTCTCTTCAATTACTATAGGTCTTTGACCAACCCCTTGGAATAATTTGCTCCAATCAACACCTAATGCTTGCCCTATGAAGTAACCCCCAATTACTAGAAATGTTGTTGCAAGTAGTACTTTCTTTAAATTTGACCACTTCATGTTAAGGAGAAGATAAACAATGTTTAAAAAGAAGGTATGAAAAAGGTAATATTTTATTATTAGAAAATTTTCAAATTATTAAATTGAAAACAAGAATAACAATAACGATCGATAGAGAGTTGCTGAAGAAGATAAAAAGTCTTACGAAGAATGTTTCTGCATTTATAGAAGAAAGTATTAAGATAAGGTTGGAAGGTTTGGAAGAGGTAAGAAATAAAGTGGAGATTATGCAGAAAAGGTTGAAAGAAATGGAGCAAAAAGTTAATGAGATTTATAAAATACTAATAGAGGTGTATAAGTAATCATTTAACTTCTTTCAAGAATATTTTCTTCAATAGTCCAGATTCATGATATTTCTCATAGAACTCTGATGGAGGTGGCATAACTTTTTTAAGAAATTGATCCAACCTCAGACCTAAAGGAACTTGATCAGTTTTTATCTCAACTGGCTGATCAGCCCATACAAGGTCTCTAGTAAGTCCAGATATTACTGCATATATGTAAGGAATTTGAAAAGAAGTAACAGCATAGTTACCAGCTAAAATAACAGGCACTTTTATTAGAGCAAAGTAAACCTCTTTCTTCCCAACTGCCTTCATAATCTCTTCAACAATCTTCTTTGCATTCTTCTCAGCAACTTTCCTTGTAACAACATGCAAAACATGATAAGAAATATTTATTGGATCGAATAGAACCCAAGCATCAACAAACATACCATATATAGGTGCTATAGGTTGTTGAAATTGCATGTTAAAAAAATAAAGAAAAATGAAAAATTAAAATTATATTCCTCTCTCGTGTATGCACTTAGCTACTCCTGTTACCCACTCTCCATTTACTATGTACCAACCAGTTCTACCTGCACATGCTTTTGCTGCTGCTGCAAATCTTTCGTTAACTGCTTTCACACCTGCAGGTCTTGCAGCTGGATTACCTTTCCATGGAACAGGTTTCTTAATTATAAGACCGTATCTTGGGTGTGCTGCAAGTGTGAATCCTCCTGCTAATGCTGCTGTTGCCATTGCTGAATAACCTCTTCTAAGTCTCTCGTCTGCGTGTCCGTATCCTCTTACAGAGAATAAGACACGGTATTTTGCCATTTTAATAAGAAGAAAGAAAAGATAGAATTTAAAATTAGCGAAAAATAATTTGAAAAACTTCTAATCACGAAAAATTATTAGAATTTTTTCAAATTATCAAAATATTACAACAAAAGTTAAGAAGAGTATCATGAATAGAGATCCAATTTCAACAGGTCTCTCCTTTATTATATTGAATAATTTCTTAACCTCAATATCAGTCATAAGCCTTGTCAAATCAACCTTAATCTCAATGTTCTGATCAATCCACATAGTAAATGTCTTCTTGAAATAACCTTTCTTAGAGAATACAAAAGTATACTTACCAAATCTTAAAGGAAGTATAAAACCAGATTGTATGTCAAAGTCAAAAACTGTATTATTTTCAGCATCATAAACAGTTAAGTGAATATCTTTAGGATTGCTAATTATCTTAACAGCATACTTATCTTTGAATAATTGAGGGAAGTAGTCCTTAGCCCTACCTATTTCTATTGTTTTAATTGCCTCTGCAGGAATTTCACTATCTTGCTTGTAAACAATAACTTTAACATAACCTATTCCATTAGGAACAAAAGTAGGCACATATAATTCTCTTCTTAAAGTAACTTCTTGATCTTCATCCATCCATAAGAACTCATGATGCTCCACATACCTTGTGTTATCAATCTCTATGAAGTAAATGATTCTAACATCACCTGCAGTCCCTTTATTCTTAATAGTAATATTAATAGGTAAGTAGTGTCCACCCTCAACCCTATCAAAGTCCGTTTCTACCCTTACATCAAAATAAGGTCCTAAAGGTACAATTTTTACTATACGGCAAGTACCCTTAGTTATATTTTTATAAGTTGCATTTATGCAAAATGTCAACTTATACTCTGTAAAGTTCCATGGGATAGTGAAGTTAAATAAGTACAAGCCCTTCGATAAGTTAGTGAAGTTAAGAACTTGGTTAAGTTCCATAACTTTGATATGTAATGCATCTAAGTCTACTTGACCAAGTGGAGTATATGAACTTATATAACCTTCCATAGTCTCATTAGTAAAAGCATAGTAAGGTAGTGCAACACTCAGTACAAAGTTGTTAGTTAATACATTATATATATCATATAAGTAATCACATACAGCATTTGGAATTGTACAGTTAAGCATGTCAATAATCTCTAAAGTTTTATTCAAAATATCATAAGTTGTTGAATTAATCTCTAATGTTATATTCTTAAGCTCATCAAGCTTCTGATGAATTGTCTCATTAACATTTGTAAGGTTTGAAAGAATATTGTTTTCAAGAGTATCTAACCTGTTAAGAATTTCTTGTTTAAACTCTGGTAAAGTAGTTTGATTTATTTGATATACTAAAGTATTAGTCCTCTCAGGAACAACTAAGAAATCAAAGCCAATGTTACCAGTCCCTTCTGGAGTAGTACATGTAACCTCAACCCAATATCTGCCTGTTGTCCAATTTGACGAAGAATTAAAGTAGTAGAGAGATCCATTATAATGCTCTAATTTAATATCAGATGCAATTAGTGTATTGTTTTCATAATAAACATCTGCATAGCAACTAGCATTAAGCTCTGCCCCACCAGTAGAGTTCAAAACATTTATAAAAATCTTTTCAACAGTCCCCTGTTTAACTTCCACTAAACAAAAAGAAATAGGTAAAAGGAGTGCTAATAGAAAGAGAATCAAATATTTAACCCTCATTAATAGTTATTTAATACCTAATCTTTTTTCGATCTTTCGGTGATATCCTATAATATAATACCTCTTAAATCCAAAACCTTCTCTAACATAGAAGGGAAATGCTATAACAGTTTTCTCCTTAAGATAATAGCCCAAGAGAATAATTTTAGTAAAAGGTTTCTTTAGCCAATTTGCAATCTTTAAGATAATAACCTTCAATTTATCAGCAGGCAATTTAAGAGGCATATGAATCCAGCAAAAACTAACGCTAGGAAAAATTAAAAGAAATGAAAGAAAGAGAGTTAATAAGGTCTTCTTATTAGCCTCCATAGTTTCCTAATAATCCACCAGTATCTCATATATAAGATCTTCCAATACTCTTTTGCCTTTATTAATCTAGCTCTAACTCTCTTAACATTATCATTTGCTGCATAAGGTACTATAGATAGCTTATTAATTAACTTTCTTGCTTTTATAGAAGCAATTCTAAGTTTCCATCCACCAGTATAAGTTATCTTCTCTTTATTAATACTCCTCTTATAAAGAATGCCACTAACCCACTCATCGCTTACATGCATTATAGTCTTGCTTATCAAGTTACCATTAGAATCTCTTGTTTCAAACACTACATCAAAATTAATATCACAAGTATATCTTTCACAAGATTCACTTTTAATGTAGTAATAAACTGTTACACAAACACCACTAGAGCAGTGAGTAGTCCCATTAAGCTCAACCATATAATGCTTCCACCATGAATAATTAGTAATAACCCCTCTTAAATTCTGCTTCTGCTTAGTGTCTAAAACTTCATCAGCCTCATAATTTGTAGCACCAGTAGTTTTATAATGATAATAGACATATCTTGAATCCATATTTGTAATGTTTACATATCTATATTCCTTTGCTGTAGAACCACTTTCATATACTAAATCATAAGACCACTCAAACCAAGCACCTTTTTTACAAAGACCTTTTGTAGCCTTGTATAAAGGATTGTCTGTTTGATCTGCAAGGCTGACAGTTATTAATAAGGGTATTAATAATATTAGAGCTAGTTTTCTCATTAAACTCACCTGCCTTAGCATAATATTTTAAACATTTTATAAATTTAAAAACTATCTCACTATGAGATATCCAGTTAATCCTTTTCCATAAACTGTAGATCCTTGCCCAGTAACATCATCATAGTAAGCACATAATGTAAGTTGCATCTTGTAATAACCATTTGTACAATCTGATGTATCTATAGAGATCTCACCCCAATAATTTGCAGCAGATTCTGAAAGACCAATGTTAGGTCCACTGTAAGTAGTGCCATCAGGAGTAACTACCTTAACTGTCAAAGTACCATCCACTCCATCATAATAACCATTTACACCATAAAGGAATACACATTTAGTTGATTTTGCCAATTCTCCTGCAGGGAAATATCTACCTTTAATTGTAACAGTAGTACATGATATTGGATTAGGACCACCATAATGATATGAGTGATAATCAGACTCTGCATCTGGAAGTAGGACAAAAGAGCCCTTTGCATAAGGTTCACCATTTCCATAAACAGTACCACTTGCTTTAATATCTCCAGAAACCTCCAAAGGAACGGAAGGAGATGTAGTACCTACCCCTAATCTACTTGGAACATAAACATACCCATCAGAAGTTATCCTTAAACCTTCTTTCCATGAAACTGTAGCACCTGCACTTCCAGAAGTACCTCCTACATACAAAGATATTTCACCATCGTGTAAGTTTATTCTTGAAGCTCCTCTATCTCCTCCATATAGGTATGCAGAGCCATTCCAGTATGCACCAGCAACTAAATTTACTAAACCAGCCCCTTCTGCAGTATCAATGTATAGAGCATTAGCTGCATCACCACCAATCCTTACATCGTAATCATATTTGTCACCAGTAGCTGAATCATAGATATAAGCTGTATCTGCAATTGCTATTATAGAGTCTTCTGGATCATAAATCTGATTAGTTTCCACCTTCTCAGCATCGTAAATAATTTTATCATTCATATCTATAGATGCGTATAAATTAATAGTACCTGTTGTAGAATTTAAGTTAGGAGTAATAACAGTATCACCAACTATTAAATCACCTGGAGTTGCAACAGGATTTTCGATTGTTTGCCCAGGAACAGTCTCATAGTTATACCCTATCAATATAGTTTCATCATTTGTTGATTTATCCTCATAAATAAGCCAAACAGGCTCACTAGTTATAATTATATCACCTGCATCCAAAGATCCACAATCAGAATATGCAATCCTAGCTTCTTGAACAAAAGAAGTTCCAACACTACTATTTTCACATTTTAAGCTTGTAGAGTTATAAACTCTAATAGTGAAAGGTTTATCACTAACTGCTTTAATAAATTCTGCAGATCTAGGCAATATAAAGACATTACCAAATGCTTCTTTAGCAGTCCAAACAGTTTGCTCACTTCCATCTCCATCTGCCTCAGACCTTGCACAAATCGGCTTATCTGCAATAATTTTAACACCAGGCCCAGTATACTGAGATGCTCCAGAGATAAAAAGACTACCACCTCTATTCAAAGTACCTGTATAGACACCACCAGTAGTAGTGAAGTAGATATAATGAGTATCATCTTCTAATGCAACAACTCTTGCAGAACCAGAAGGAGATCCATATAATTCGTAAGAGCATGGATAAAGTGGAATTGCATCAGCACCATTAGCTTTCTTAAATACTAATACTGGAGCATCACACTCTATATACATAGGCCAATCATTGTCAAAGTTACCAGAGTACGATATTGCAGTTCCCTTATCTATACTTAAAGTAGTAGCAAGAGTTGTTCCATTATAGATCTTACAATTTGCATGAGAAAATGGAGCATAGATATAAAGGTATTGTGGGTCACTTCTATCAACAAATGTAGCAAAGTTATAACCAGCCCAAGATATAGGAACTGGTACTATGAAAGGATCTCCACCACCTGCAGAGCATGGTCTTGAACATGTCAAAATATCACCATTATTAAGAGTTATTGTAGTAGACTCTCCAGCATTAAGAGTTGCTTTATAATCTCCATTTACAAATACATAAGTATTATCCTCAAAAGCTGTTATTGTCACAGAAGTTGACGGACCTAGCCAAACTCTTGGTAAGACTGCATCATTACCTTTGTTTATACTCATACCTATCCAATTAGGATTTAATCCATTAATTCTATTGAAGTGAGATCCACCAGTATAATCAAAATATGCATTTTCTATCCAGTCAGAACCATCCCATGTCTTAATATAGAATAAATTAGGAGAATTTGAGGATACTCCAATTAAACCTTTATTAGTACCAGCAATAGCAAAAACAATCTCTGGCCAGTATCCAGAAGCAGACTCTACTTCTATCGTAGTACCTCCAGAAGGTTCATAAACATGTAAGACTCCATTAGGTGAAGTAGTTTGTATTCCAACTTTACCAGCTAATATTGCAGAAGGAGATGCAGAAGGATCTACATAATAAGTATTATCATTTATATCTGTAAGCTTAGAAGCTTCAACTACACCAGCCTCAGACACAGTGAAAATAGGTGTTAAATCACTCCTAGTAATAATGAAATAATAATCCCCTTCATAATCCCTATCTAACCTAATAGTAAAGTTTTGTTTTGCCTCTATCCTAGAGTTTGCAACTGGAAATATTAAATTACCTCTTATAGCAGTTTCACCACTAATATCAACAGTAAATTCTGGATTATCATTCCAAATACCCAACAACTTATCAGTACCATTTATAGAAATTGCATAATCAACACCAGTCCTAACGATTCTAAATTTACCATTCAAATTTTCAATGTGGAAATCTTGAGTTGAGGAAGGGAATTTAATGGCAGTTGGTAAATCACTTGGGAAAATTATAGACCCTCCAGGATAAATATTTCCACTAGTACCTAAAGTACCATTCACATCTAAAGTATAACTTGGAGATGCCGTTCCCACACCCAAAGACCCAGAAAGAAAGACATTTTTGTTATAATCCCAATCAAAAGGCAAGTAACCTTCCATAACACTATAAATATCTCCCTTTGAAATTGCCATAAACTCTCTAAACTTAGGTGCAGATGTTCCAACATTTACTGTTATAGTAATCCTCACATATCTATCATCTGCTGTATGAGAACTCAATCTCCATAAAGAAATTTGGTCCCAGTGCCCTACTGAACCAGACCAATCTAACCTAGTGTTAACATCGCTTGAAAAATCTGAATAACTTGAAGACTCTACTTTAACAGATTTTAAGTAATAGATATGCCTTGCAAACATGACAATATAAGTTATAAATCTATAGCTTGTACCAGTATCAATCCAAAATCTATATGTGTTGTCAGAATTTGCCTCGAATTCATTAACAGCAATTTCAGTAGCTTTTAAGTCAGTAAGGTATTGCCAATTGTAATCATTAGTAATATCCACCCAGGTACCAGCAGTAGCATTGTAGTATTCTACTTTATAAACACTTGCAAATCCAAATGGGTTTGGCGAGAGAAAACTAACCCCAAGTAAATTATTCTCATTACCAACAGTAAATATTCTATCATCATGTACAATACTATTTGCATAAATAGTACCAGTAGAATGTATACTTCCAGAAACATCAAGTTCATAACTAGGACTATTAGTACCAACCCCAATATTACCAGATGAATCTAAATAAAGAGTGTTTGTAGGTGTACCTGGCTCTATTATAAGAGGGTATGTATCCCCAGTATTATCGGCAATACGGAAGTTCTCTAAAGAATCTATACCAATATCCCATCTTCTATCAACATTCTTGAAAGACAGCCAAACTCCGTAAGAATCTGGTGCTTCTATCATTAACCCAGTAACACCAGATCCAGGAGTAATAATATGTAATTTATAACTTGGACTACTAGTTCCTATCCCTACATTCTTGGTAATATATATCTTGCCAGGGAATATTTGAAGAGGTATGTAATAAGTTCCGTTAGGATCTTTAAACTCAAAAGACCACATCCTATCTGAACCAACATTTCCAGTAGAAGAAGCCTTAGCAATTAAATAATAAGTCCAATCTTCGCTTACATCCTTAACTCTAATATTACTTCTCCAAGTCGATCCATTATATCCATATAGCTCTATGAAACTATCAGAGGCTTGTGAAGGATGAATATATATACCTTTTGTGAAAAGAGCATTTCCTTCAACATGTAATTTTGCTTCAGGACTTGTCGTTCCAATTCCAACATTTCCACTTTCAGTTATTCTCATAACTTCAGTTCCATTAGTAGAGAAGATAAGATCACCATTTGATCCAGAAGTTGTCATTATATTTATATCACCACCATACTTAAGAGCTGGGCTCCAAACATGACTATAGAATGCACCAACACTAGCCTGAATATTAGCGAATCCACTATCATCTGGTAATCTTATAGCTAAATAATTAGTTGCAATACCAGTTCTAAGTAAAACATCTCCTATATTGATAGAATTTACATCAGTAATGTTGTAACCACTCATATTAATATTTCCTTGCATAGTATCACCAGTTATGTCGACATATTTATCAATAACATAAAGACCATTAGCACCAACATCCAAAGTATTTGAATCATATTGCAATCCTATAGTAATTTGATTGTTTGAAGAAGATACTGTGATAGGAGAGTTCCCTAAAATATCTACTGATCCAACAAATCCATTCAAAGAAGTAACAGCATAGTTTACAATATTATCGACATCAATTACCAATTGACCACCTCTTTGGTAAAGTGCACCAGCTGCATATAAGCTTTGAGTAACATCATCTAAATCTATAAAATATGTAGTATTATAATCATATATTTTATCATAAAACCATATTTCTTTCCACCTCCTTGTCGCATTACCAATTGTATACTCAGCATCTAAAGAAGGTGTCATATTTCCAGTAATATTATAATTTGTAACATTAACCGTAGAAATATCTCCAGAGAAGACGATATCACCATTCGTCATAATAGTACCATTTGGATAAATAGTCAATCCTCCAGATCCAAATCCACCACCAACCCTAAAAGTGTTTGTAACATCAAGATCCCCTGAAACAGTTGTGGAAGAAATTGTTTGCACAGAAAGATATTTCACATTTGTAATGTTAAAGAGATTCATATCTAAATTTCCTTGCATAATATCACCCTCAACATTTACAAACCTCTCATCAGCTTCTGTCTTTGTATAATAAGGTGGTCTAATCCATACAGTAGGGAATTGCTGTGCACAAAAGCTAACACTTACAACTAGCAAAAAGAAAATTATATAAATTAGATTTTTAAC
>Ga0190367_1000640_pt1 | contig 24049 bp, 24 predicted proteins | sample 4872181011_MG_FD_171838 | JGI IMG/M metagenome (GOLD analysis project Ga0190367, IMG submission 171838) | Hydrothermal vent microbial mat bacterial communities from Southern Trench, Guaymas Basin, Mexico - 4872-18-10-11_MG | ecosystem: Environmental > Aquatic > Marine > Hydrothermal vents >...
GGTTTTGACACTTTGGAGGCTGTCCAAAGGCTGGCGAGACGCTTGTGCCTGCCTGAGGGCCTCGTGAGTTTCGCTGGCCTGAAGGACGCGAGGGCCGTAACGGCCCAATTCGTGGCCGTGAGGGGCCTGAGGCCGGAGCGCCTGAAGGATCTAGACCTGCCTGGCGTGGAGCTCAGGCCCGTGGCCTTCACCGCGGAGCCGCTGAGTCCAGCCGTGCTGATCGCGAACCGGTTCCGCGTGGTCGTGAGGGCCATAGAGCTGCCTGAGGGGGCCGTGGAGCACGAGCTCGCGGCCACCCTCTCGGGCCTTGAGGAGCTAGGGGGCCTCCTGAACTTCTACGGGCACCAGAGGTTCGGCACGGCCAGGCCCATAACGCACCTGGTGGGCCGCGAGCTCCTGCGCGGGAACGTGCGGGAGGCCGTGGAGCTCTACCTGGCCTACGTGGGGCCTGGAGAGAGCGCGGCAGCCCGAGAGGCCCGCTCCTACCTGGCCGAGACGGGCGATTTGAGAGGCTTCCTCCGCCTCCTGCCCAGGGGCTTCTACTACGAGCGCCTCATGACGGAGCACCTGCTCAAGAGGCCGCGAGACTACTACGGAGCCCTGAGGCGGCTCCCGCTCAGGCTCAGGAGGCTATTCGTCCAGGCTTACCAGGCATATCTCTTCAACCGCTTCCTCAGCGCCCGCGCCAGAGAGGGGCTGCCGCTCTCCCTGCCAGAGCCAGGCGATTGGGTGCTCCTGCTCCGAGAAGGCCGCCTTCCTGAAGGTAAGCCGGTGCGAGCAGATGCCTCCCGCCTGCGGGAGCTGAGGGAGCTGGCGAGGGAAGGGAGGGCCGTGGTCTCCCTCCCCCTCCCAGGCCACAGGCAGGCACCTTCGGGCGGGAGGCAGGGCGAGCTGGAGGAGACCATCATGGAGGAGGAGGGCGTTCGGCCGGAGGACTTCAGGCTCAAACACATGCCCGAGCTGGCCTCGCCTGGCTGGCTGAGGCCAGCCCTGGCCAAGCTGGAGCTCCTTGAGGCATCTCGTGTCCGCGAGGACGAGCTAAGCCCAGGCTGCCTGGCCCTGGAGCTCGCCTTCCGCCTGCCGAGGGGGGCTTACGCCACCGCCTTCCTGAGGGAGCTCATGAAGCCCTCCGACCCGCTGGCGGCTGGCTTCTAATCGCACCTCACGTGCTTGATGCCGGGCGGCCTTATCTTGCGCAGGATGCGGCTGCGGCAGTGCTGGTTAGGGCAGCGGATGTAGTCGCCCCGGGCCTCTATGGTGCTGAGCTTGATGCGAGCGCCACAGGATATGCACTCGTATTCCACGTCCTCTTCCTCATAGGCCGGGAGCTCTTCCTCGGACAAGCGTGCGACACCCTCACGGCCCCGGCCATCAGGGCATATTTAAGCTTGCCACGTGCGGCAAAGGCTTAACTGCCCGCCAGGTCCGCGCCCGCAGAGGGTGGCCGCGCCATGCCCTTCCCAAGGGCCGTGGACTACCACAAGCCCGGCAGGCCTGAGGTGCCCAACGGCTTAGGCGTCTTCTACGTGCTGGCCAGCTCGGCCTACCTCTTCGCGCTCTACGCCAGCCACGCCTTCTGGGGCTTCCCGGGCGAGGAGGTGGCCAGCGGAGCCCTCCCCCTCGCCTGCTGCCTCCTCTTCGGCGGCTTCCTGGGCCTCCTAGACGACTGGATGGACCTCCGCTGGCGCTACAAGGCCCTCACGCCCCTGGTGGCCAGCCTGCCCCTCGTGGCCCTTAGGCAGGGGCACCCGGTCATGGCCACCTACATCTTCGGCAAAGTGAACTTCGGCGTCCTCTACTACCTGCTTATCGTGCCGACCATAGTAACCGTAACGACCAACGTGGTGAACCAGCTAGGGGGCTTGAACGGCCTGGAGACGCTCTGCCCCCTCACCGTCATGGTCGGCCTCCTGGCCGCGACCCTGCTGGGACCAGCCAAGGCCGTGAACAAGAGCGCGGCCCTTCTGCTCATCGTGCCCATCCTGGCCCTGGCAGCCCTGGCCGCCCTCAACTTCGCGGGCCGCGTCTTCGTGGGGAACGTGGGCTCCTTCTCCTTCGGCATCACCCTGGCCGCCTACGCCATCATAGCGAACGTGGAGCAGGCGCTGCTGATAGCCATCCTGCCCTACGTGGCCCACGCGAGCCTCGTGCTCCTCAACTACTTCATCTGGCGCCGCCTCCCGGCCCTGAAGCTCACTCCGGAGGGCCTGTTATACGCGGAGCACAGGCGCAGCCTCCAGACCCTCCTGGCCTATAAGCGCCCCGTCAGCGAGCGCAGGCTCGTGCTTGAGATAACGGGCCTGTTCGCTCTCTCTTCAGCCCTGGCCGTGCTGGCCACCTTGCTGAGCTAGCTCCCTGACGAGCGTTATCATGTGCTCCCTGAAGCCCATCTTCTTATAGAGCCTCAGGGCTGGTTCGTTGGCCGCCAGAGCGGATACGCGCACGTGGGTGGCCCCTTCCCGCCTTAGGAGCTCCAGGGCGGCCTCCAGGAGGCGCGTGCCTATGCCCCTCCGGCGCCAGCCTGGCCTCACATACAGGTCGTATATGATTGCAGTTCTCCTGGGCGTCCAGAGCGGGCGCTCCACCCGGGAGCGGAAGAGCACGAAGCCCACAGGCCCCACGCCCCCTGCCTCGGCCACCAGAACGTGGCCGCCCTCCTCCTCATGGACTTTCAGCACCCAGGAGCGCCACCTAGCCACGTTCTCCTCCGTAGGCGGGTAAACTCGGTCCGATACGAGCGGGTCAGAGGCCATATCGCGCCAGAAGTTGGCCAGCACATCTAGGTCCTCTGGCCTGAAGGGCCTTATCCTGATCTCGGGGGCCGCCATCGCGGGAGCGGGTGCTGCCCAGCTATTTAAGGTCCTCAGGCGCGCCTAGCAAATCGGCCTTGCGGGCCTGGCTCGACGCCTGCACGGGCAAGCACATCCGCTACGCCACGGCCATAGCCCGCGAGCTGAGGGCAAGGGGGCACGAGGTTCTGCTCACCACGCGGGAGCACCCGGACACCCTGGCCCTGGCCCGCCTCCTGGGCGAGGAGTTCAGGCCCGTGGGGCGCTACGTGCCCCACTCCCGGGTGGGCAAGCTCTTGGCGAGCGTTGAGAGGGAGGCCGAGCTGGCCCGCACGCTCGCTGAGGGAGGCTGGTGGCCTGACGTGGCAATCTGCCATCAGAGCGTGGAGCTCTGCCGTGTTGCCTTCGGCCTGGGCGTGCCCATCATCTGCACCACGGACAGCCCTCACGCGAGGGCGGTGGGGCGCCTCACGCTCCCGCTGGCCGAGGTGGTGGTGGCCTCCGAGGCCCTGCCGAGCGGCCTGCTGCGCGAGCTAGGGGCCAAGAGGGTGGAGCAGTTCAGGGGCGTGGATGAGGTGGCCTGGGTGAGGAGGCCTGAGCTCCTCACGCCCGCGGACGCCTTCCCCTGGCTTAAGGAGCTTGAGCGCCCCCTCATCGTGGTGAGGGAGGAGGAGCACGGCGCTGCCTACGCTCGTGGCCGCGGCCTAATGGCCAGGATAGCGGCCCGCCTGGCTGAGCTGGGCACCGTGGTCTTCTTAGCCCGCTACGGGCGCCCTGAGGGCCTGCCAGAGGAGGTGTTGGTGCCAGAGGGCTTCGTGGACGCGGCCACCCTGGCCGGGGAGGCCGACCTGGTGGTGGGCGTGGGGGGAACCATCTGCCGGGAGGCCGCCCTCCAGGGCACGCCAGTCCTCGTGGTCCGCTACCTCGGGCGCCTCCACGTGAACGCCTACCTGGCCGAGAAGGGCTTCCCGCTTCGCGAGGTCGGGCCAGAGGCGGGTGAGGTGCTCGCGAAGGCCAGGGAGCTCCTGGGGGCGAGGAGAGACGTGGGGCACCTCCTGGCCTCGCTTGAGGACCCCGTGGAGCTTATCGTGAGGCTGGCCGAGGAGCTGGCCGGGCAGGGAGTTCCTCAGCACTCGTAATCAGCTCCAATCGGGCAGACGCGCATGCAGGCAAACCGGCAGGGCTTGCTCAAGAAGCGGTTGCGGTAGTAGCACTTGAAGCGGTCAAAGCCCTCCGGCCCGAGGGCGCCTATTGGGCAGGCGTGGAGGCAGAGGTCGCAATCCCCACAGCTATCCGGCAGCATGGGCCTCTTGGCGGCCTCCAAGGGCGCGTCCGTCAGGACCACGCCTATCACCACGCGCGGGCCGAGGCGAGGATGGATGAGCAGGTTGTTCTTCCCCCTCCAGCCCAGGCCAGCCAGCCAGGCGAGAGGCTTGAACTGAAGCTTGGGCATGAGCGTGCGCCTGCTGTGGCCCTGAGGGCTCGGGCATACGGTCCTGAAGCCCTTCTCGGCTAGGAAGCCAGATATGACCTTGTTCACGGCCCTCACATGCGGGTAGCGATTGTTCCACCAGCCGCCGGGCCTGTAGCGGCCTGTTGTGTGCTTGAGGGCCGTGAGGTGCACTATCACGCTCCTGACGTCAGGCATGAGGTCCGATGGCCTATGGCCCCCCGGGAGGACACGATCGGCCTCGTGGGCTGGGAGCGTGGAGAAATCATCTACTAAGCCCTTGAGGAGGGAGGCGAGCTCCAAGAGCCTGATGAGGCCCCTCATGGGCCATCAGAAGAACTCCATGAGGCTGACGGCCTTCTTCCTGGCTCTCTTGAGCGCCTCCCGCACGCGGTTCAGCGCCTTCTCCACGCGCTCCCTTGAGAAATCGCGCTCCTCACAGAGGAAGGCTATCACGCCCTCCGCGTCCGGCTCGGACCACCTGAGCTCGTATTCGTCCGTTACCTCCGGCTCTAGGAAGATGCGCTTTATCTCGGCTGGCTCCACGGGGAACTCTGCTTCCTTCAGGTGCGGGAGGGCTTTCTCAAGGCTCCCGTGCTTCCTTATGAGCTCGTAGGCCCTCTTAGGCCCGATGCCCTTCACGCCCTTCGGGTTGTAGTCCGTGCCGACCAAGATGGCTATGTCTATGAGCTGCTCCCGCGTCAGGCCGAGCTTCTGGAGCAGCACGTCCAGCCTTATTATCTCGGGCTTCACCTCCACGTAGATGTCCTTGCCCGGCAGCTTCCTCCGGCCGGAGATAGTTACGTTGCGCACGAGGGCTGGTGCCCCGAAGAGGAGGCTATCGTAGTCTTGGCTGGCGCAGAGGTCCGCATCGCCACGCCTTGCCAGGTGGGCTGCCTGTGCCTCTCCCTCCGAGGGGGCCTGGACCCAGGGCACGCCCATGAGCGTGAGCAAGCGCTTCGCGTCCTCCACCATCTGGTCCTTAAGCTTCGCTGCCTGCTGAGCGTATTTGCGCGCCTCCTCCAGCCTCCCCTCCCTAAGGGCCTGCTCGTATTTGATGAGGGCTTCCTCACGTATCTTCATACGCCTCTTCAGCTCCATCTCCTTCAGCGCGGGCGGCCTGCCGTCGAAGACGAAGACGGGCTTGATGCCCAGCTCGATGAGGTTCACGGTGCGGTAGAAGAGGCCACTTAGGTGGCTGGTTACCCGGCCCCTGCTGTCCATGAGAGGGCGGCCATCAGGCCCCCTTATAATGGCCAAGAACTGGTAGAGCGCGTTGTAGGCATCGAAGGCCACCACCTTGCCCGCCAGGTCCCGGAGTTCCACCACTTGGACGGCCTCGGGGGGCACGAGGGCGCGGAGGTTAACGCCCATGCCTCCACCTCCTCACCTCTATCTGCTTCCTCCCGCGCATGTAGGGCACCACGTAGATGAAGCCGTTCATCTCAAGGGTCATGAGGGCCTTGTTCAGCTCTGCCATGCTCACGTCCGGGTAGAAGGACCTCACCTGGTCTAGGAGCTTGTCGTCCGTCATGCGCCCGTTCTTCTCTAGGAGCTCCATTATGAGTGCATAAAGCGGCTTGACACGCCAGCTTCTCAACGTCTCCCACGCCTCCTCAGGCCAGCGTTGGTATGCTGGGCTTCTCCACGCGCATCTTCATCCTCTCGGCGAACGCCTTATACCAGCGCTCTACCTCGGGCGTGATGCTCGGGCCGACCTTCTTCAGGGCGGCCTCGAAATCGGCCCAGGTTACCTGCTTGGCGTTGATATCGCGCCTCAGGGCGTTCATGGCGGCCTCCCGGCAGACGGCCTCTATGTCGGCACCCGAGTAGCCCTCCGTCATCCTGGCCAGCCTGGCCAGGTCCACGTCGTCTGCCAGGGGCATGTTCCGCGTGTGTATCTTGAATATCTCAAGTCTGGCTTTCTCATCTGGCGGCGGCACGTAGATGAGCCTGTCGAAGCGCCCGGGCCTGAGAATGGCCGGGTCAAGGATGTCTGGCCTGTTGGTCGCGCCTATCACCACCACGTCCTCCAGGGTCGCGATGCCGTCCATCTCCGTGAGGAGCTGGCTCACAGCCCGCTCGGTTACACCGCTGTCCGCGTAGCCCATGCCCCTCCTGGGCACGAGGGCATCTATCTCATCGAAGAATATGATGGCTGGCGCAGCCGTCCTGGCCTTCCTGAACACCTCCCTTATGCCGCGCTCGGTCTCGCCCACCCACTTGCTCATCAGCTCTGGGCCTCTGACGGCTATGAAGTTCGCCTCGCTTTCCGTGGCCACGGCCTTGGCTAAGAGCGTCTTGCCACAGCCAGGCGGGCCATAGAGCAGCACGCCTTTGGGCGGCCTTATGCCGAGCTCCTTGAACTTCTCCGGGTATTTCAGCGGCCACTCAACGGCCTCACGGAGTTCCTGCTTCACCTCCTCCAGGCCCCCTATGTCGGACCAGCGGACCCTGGGCACCTCGATATAGACCTCGCGGATGGCGGTGGGCGTGATCTCCTTGTAGGCGGCCATGAAGTCCTCCATGCGCACCTCCATCTTCTCCAGCACCTCGATGGGTATGCGCTCCTGCTCTAGGTCTATCTCGGGCAGGTAGCGCCTGAGGGCCTTCATGGCTGCCTCGCGGCAGAGGGCGGCTAGGTCGGCGCCCGTGTAGCCGTGCGTGATGTCCGCCAGCTTCTCCAGGTCCACATCGTCTGCTAGGGGCATGCCACGCGTGTGAATCTGCAATATCTCAAGCCTTGCCTTCCTGTCCGGCACGCCTATCTCGATCTCTCTGTCGAAGCGCCCGGGCCTGCGCAGGGCCGGGTCCACGGCGTTGATGCGGTTTGTGGCGCCGATCACGATCACGTTCCCGCGGCCCTTCAAGCCATCCATGAGGGCTAGGAGCTGCGCCACCACGCGCCTCTCCACCTCGCCCGTTACCTCCTCGCGCTTGGGCGCGATGGCGTCTATCTCATCTATGAAGATTATGGCTGGCGCGTGCTTCTCAGCCCTCTCGAATATCTCCCTCAGTCTGGCCTCCGACTCACCATAATACTTGCTCATGATCTCCGGCCCGTTGATGGCGTAGAAGGTGGCATCCGACTCGTTGGCCACGGCCTTGGCTAAGAGCGTCTTGCCACAGCCGGGCGGGCCATAGAGCAGCACGCCCTTCGGGGGCTCGATGCCCAGGCGCTGGAAGAGCTCCGGGTGTCTGAGCGGGAGCTCCACCATCTCCCTTATCTTCTGGATGGCCTCCTCCAGGTCCCCTATGTCCTCATAGGTTACGCTCGGGACCTTGGCGCCCTCCACAGGCTCGGGCAGGAGCTTGAGGCGCGTGTTGTAGGTGATGCGGACCACACCCCTAGGTCTCGTGCGCACGATGGTGAATGTGAGCGGGCGGTAGGCGTAGGGCACCCTCACCATGTCGCCCTCCACCACGGGCCTGTTCACGAGCTTGTTGCGCAGGAAGACCTCCAGGTCGCGCTCCACGTCCCTGAAGCGCACGTCCGTGGGCGCGATGGTTACGCTCGTCGCGTTCCTCACGTCGGCCTTCCTCACGACCACGTAATCGCCAAGGGAGACGCCAGCGTTCTCCCGGGTGATGCCATCTATCCTTATGATGTCCTTGTCCTGGTCGTCTATGTAGGCTGGCCAGGCGAGAGCGGCCGTCTTCTTCGTGCCCTCGATCTCGATCACGTCGCCCGTGGAGGCGCCTATGGCCCTCATGGCCCTCTGGTTGAGGCGAGCTATGCCGCGCCCGACATCACGCTGCCGGGCGTCCGCCACCTGGAGCCGTATCTCCGGTTTCTCCTTACGGGTTCTACGACTCACGGCCTTTTCCTCCCATACCTGATTACGGGGAGACCATCATAAGCTTTGCCCACCAGGCCACATCATGGCCCCTCAAAACCGCAGCGCACGCACTTATAGGGCCTGGCCAGGCGCCTACAGGCCTCGCAGCGCCAGATTATGACCTCACCGCAGTTTGGGCATGGGAATTTCACGGCCAGCGAGCCCGGCGGTATGGTGCGGTTACAGCACGTGCAGGTCGGCAGCTTGACGCGGGACGCCATCTCCCATCCGCCGGCCACTTGGCCCAGCGGGCTTATTTATGTCTTGAGCTTCCGGCCTGTCCGTGCGGGGGTCGTCAAGGCATTTAAGGGAGCCCCGTAAGGCCCAGGTGGGCCGCGGTGATGAAGAGGCTAGACACCGATGGGTGAGGAAACACCCGGGTGTCGGGAGCGGCCCACGGGAGGTGTGAGGAGCCCTTGAGGATGGCCTTCGTAATCGGCATGGCTGGCTCAGGCAAGTCGCTCCTCACGGGCTCCTTCGTGGAGTGGCTGAGGGATCAGGACCAGGACGCGGTGGCCGTGAACTTGGACCCAGGGGCCGTGAGCCTCCCCTATGAGCCAGACTTGGACGTGCGGGCCTACGTAACTGTGGAGGAGGTCATGGAGAAATACGGCCTAGGGCCGAACGGGGCCATGATAGCTGCCACGGACATGGTGGCCACCTACGTGAAGGAGCTGGAGGCGGAGCTGGAGAGGCTGGCGCCTGACCTGGCTGTTGTAGACACGCCAGGCCAGATGGAGGTCTTCGCCTTCAGGCCCTCCGGCCTCTTCATCGTGGAGAACCTGACTGCCTGGCCCAAAGCCATAATATACCTGTTCGACGCCTGCTTCTCGCGCGAGCCAGCCAGCTTCGTGGCCAATATCTTCCTGGCCTCGGCCGTCTACTACCGCTTCTTCGTGCCCCAGCTCTACACGCTCACGAAGTGCGACCTCGTGGGGCCAGCGGACGTGAAGCGCATGGTGGAGTGGTCGGCTAGGCCAGCCTCCCTCTTGGAGGCGCTTGACACGAGCCTCAGGGGCGAGAGGCGCCTCGTGGCCCGCGACCTAGTCCGCGCCATCTGCCACACGGGCGCCTCCTTCCCCCTCATACCTGTGGCCTCCACCACCTGCGAGGGCTTCCTGAACCTCAACATGGCCTTAGAGCGCCTGATAGCTGGCGGAGAACGTTATACGTTTTGAGCTTGCGATTTTTATTAAGGGGGGAGGGCAACGCCTAGAGGGGTGTTGGTAATGCTACTTGGGGTAGCTGAGGTCCCTCGCTCAGGTAGGATCGCAGGGCAGGTGGGCTTCATCTTCTCGCTCCTCACGAACGCTGCCTGCCTGTTAGGGCCGGGGGCCGCAGCAGCTCTCATCACCTATCCGACCAGCATAGCCCTCCGTTCTGCCTCATGGTTCTCCACGGGAAGGGCACTTGAAAAGAAGCTGCTGAAGGCCACGGCCTTGGCCGTAGGCATTCTAGGTGCCCTCTTCTACTTAGTGCTCATAGTGAATGCAGGCGAGGTGGCCGCTTTCAACCCAGATGTCCTGAGGCTTCTCATCCTGCTGTGGACGGCCTACTCCGTGCTTGAGGCGGCTTCCTACCTCCTGCTCAGGGGCTTCTCGCGCTTCTTCCTGCCAGCTCTCCTAAGCCTGCCCGCCATAGCCCTCGCCTGGCTTGCCTTCGAGAGGCTTGAGGCCATGTTGCCTTACGTGTTACTACTCCTGCTGGTATCAGCACTAGCAGCCAGCTTAGGCTTCGCTAAGCTGAAGCCCAGGGCACTGGTAATAGCTCATGCTGCTCTAACCAGCCAGGGCCTCCCCTCTTCAGCCCTAAGCGTTGAGCAGACGCCTTTTACCGCTCCAACAGGCTGAGAGCTGCCGCCAGCGCCCCATACTCAGCTGCTAAAGGGTCTTCCGCGTAAGCTATAATGACCACGTCTCCTTCGTCGGGCCTCAGGCTCTCGGCTACAGCGCGGTAGAGGCCTGGGTAGTCCGCGCTCACGTCCTCGCTCACGCCTGGCATGCGGAGGCGCCTGCCCTCAAGCACGAGCGTGATGGCACCCCGGGCGCCTGCCCTTATGGCCTCGTCGCGCTGCTCTATGCCCAGCCTGACCTTCCCTGCCGCCCGCTTGACTAGGATGGCGAAGCCGTGCGTGTAGGGTGGCGGCACAGCGGGCTCGCCTAGCTCGGCCATCTTGGCTAGGTGGGAGCTCAGCTCCCCCCAGAGTTCCCTGCCCCTCTCTGCTAGCTCACAGCCCTGCCTAGTGGTTCTGACTAACCCGTGCTCGATGAGGCGGTTGAGAAGGGTGCGGATGGCGCCCTCGCCTATTCCTAGGCGCCTGGAGAGGGCCGCCCTGCCTATGGGGCCTGCTTGGGCTAGGAGGGCCAGAGCCTTGATGGCGTGGAGGAGGGAGAAGGAGGGGAGGGGGCCTACCCGCTGCTCCCCCAGCGCCTCCCTGAGGTAGCGTAAGGCCTCGGCCATGAGGGCACCGAGCTGGAGTGCGCGGGAGCAAAAATAGCTTTTCAGGCGTAGAGCCAGCAGGCCACCCAGCGGCCGGGCTCTATCTCCTTGAACGGGGGGTCCTCCTCCTTACAGATGTCCATGCACTTATCGCACCTGGGGTGGAAGCGGCAGCCTGGCGGAGGCGTGATGAGGCTGGGCACCTCGCCAGGAATCCAGGTTACCTCCTTCTCCGTCCTCAACGTGGGCACCGAGCCTATGAGCTTGACCGTGTAGGGGTGCTTCGGGTCCAAGAGCACCTGCTCGGCCGTGCCCAGCTCCACCAGCTTGCCAGCATACATGACGGCTATCCTGTCCGCCAGCTCGGCCGCAAGGGGCACATCGTGCGTGATGAAGATGTAGGTAAGGCCCTCGTTCCACTTCAGGTCCTTCAGGAGGTTCATGATGTTCGCCTGCGTCATCAGGTCCAGGGCCGAGGTGGGCTCGTCCAAGATGACGAGCTGGGGCCTCATGATGAGGGCCATGGCTATGATGGCTCGCTGCTTCATGCCGCCCGAGAGCTCGTGCGGGTAGCGCTTCACCACGATCTCTGGCAGCCCCACGGCCTTCAGGGCCTCGGCAGCACGCTTCAGGGCCTCCTCCTTGTCCATGCCCTCGTGGATCATCAGGGGCTCGGCCACCTGGAAGCCCACCGGTATGACCGGGTTAAGCGCGTTCATGGCGCCCTGGAAGACCATGCTTATCTTGCGCCAGCGGATGCACCTTCTGAACTCCTCATCGCTCAACTTCATGATGTCCTCGCCGTCCAAGATGACCTGGCCCTTGTAGGTATGCACGTTCCTAGGCAACACGCGCAGGAGGGAGATGCCTATGCTCGTCTTGCCACAGCCCGACTCGCCCACCAGGGCCAACGTCTCGCCCTTATCGACTGAGAAGCTCACGTCGTCCACGGCCTTCACGGGCCCCATCCTGGTGGCGTAGTAGAGGAAGAGGTCGCGCACATCTAGTAGCGGCATGGCGCCCTCACCCCTCAGAGCTCCCTTAGCCTCGGGTTCACCACCTTGTCGAAGGCATAGCCCAGCAGCGCGAAGGCGGTGGCCGTGATGCCTATGCAGGCGGCTGGCAACACCACCCACCACCAGTAGCCGTAGTAGGCAGCGTTCGCGGCCTCTGCCTCGCCCAGTATCTTGCCCCAAGTGGGCAGGAGTGGGTCGCCCAGGCCCAGGAAGCTCAGGGCTGCCTCTAGGAATATGTAGGATGGCACGGCTAGGGCGATGTTCGCGAACATGTAGGGCAGCACGCGCGGGAAGATGTGCTTGAAGATGATGCGCCAGGAGCCCGCGCCGTAGGACTGGGCGGCCAGCACGTATTGCTCCGCCTTGATGGAGGGCACCATGCTGCGCACCGTCTTCGTCATGCTGCCTATGAAGCTGAAGATCACCACGAGCGCTAGGAGCTTCCAGATCGTGAGGCCGTAGATGATGGCCACCAGGATGAGGATGGGCAACACGGGTATGATCATGTAGAGCTCCGCGATGCGCTGGATGGCCTCGTCCACCTTACCGCTGAAGTAGCCACTTATCACGCCCAGGAGGGTCTGGATGAGGGAGACCACAACGGACGCTATGATGCCGAAGGCCAGGGCCACGGGGGCGCCCCAGAGGAGGCCGATGAGCAGGTCCCTACGCCAGACATCCGTGCCAGCCCAGCCGTGGACGCGCCCATAGAGCACGAACTTCGCGTTCACGTCGGCCTTTACATCCCCGAAGACCTTGGCCTCTACGTAGAGCGCGTAAGCGCCCTTCAGCACCTCGGCTGTCTTGGGGTTGACCATGGATGGCTCCTTCTTCGCGAAGAGGATCGCATAGGGCGCGTTCACGAAGCCCATCTCGGTCAGGTTCCAGCCCTCTTCCATGGCCACGGACTTCACGTAGGCCTCCGTGATCTCCCTCACCGCCTCATCGGTGTCGTAGATGCGCAGAGGCGATGTGCCCGGCATCACGTTGCCAGAGAAGAGCGTGATTTCGTCCCCATCTGGCCTCAAGAGCTTGATCTTGAGCGACATCGTCTGGTTCGTGGTGAAGTCCACCCTCAGCCTGAAGGCGTTCAGGTAGTTCGGGAACTCGTCGTAGTCGTATCTGAAGTAGGCCACCATGATGATGAGTCTGAGCGGTGGGAAGCCTGGCACCTCTATCGTGGAGGCCTCCTTCCTGAAGTCATCTGCGTCCAAGACTATGGTCCTCGGGAGCCTCTTGCCCACGAACCACTCCGCCCACACGGGGGCCGCACACTTGGGATAGTCGGCCCAGGGGCCAGCCTCCGTCTTGTCGTGCCAGGCCTTGAGCACGTTGAAGGGCGCGTAGATGGGCACCAGCACGGCCATGCCCACTATAAGGGCTAGGAGCATGAAGGCGGCCTTCCCGCTCAGCGTGCCTATGACCTCCTTGAAGGCCGCCTTAGCCCCTATTGGTGGTGCGCTCATTCATGCCCCACCCCCGGCCCTGATGCGCGGGTCCAGGATGCCGTAGATAATGTCGAGGATGAAGACCGTGATGACTAACAGGTAGGCGTAGATGACCGTTAGGCCGATCACCACGGGCGCGTCGATCTGCTCGCCGCCCATGGCCTCCCAGTAGAGCATGCCCAGCCCCTTCCACTGGAACACGGTCTCCGTGATGATGGCGCCCGTCCAAGAGGCTATGAGGGCCAGGGCGATCATGGTGATGATGGGCGGGGCAGCAGGCCTCAGCACGTAACGCCTCAGCAGCGTGTCTCTGGGCACGCCCTTCGCTCTGGCGGCCATCACGAAGTCCTCGCCCAGGATGTGGATCACCATGTTCCTCGTCAGGTAAGCCCAGGAGCCAAAGGAGGAGAGGGTCCAGCAGGCCAGCGGGAGGACGAGGTGGTGGAGGATGTCCAGTATCCTGATGTGCCAGGGCACGCCCACCCACCTGCTCACGAAGCCGCCCGGCGGGAACCAGCCGAGCCTGTAGGCGAAGATCAGGAGGGCCAAGATGCCGAAGTACCAGGGCGGTATGGACTGCGTGATGATGGCGAACATGGACATGCCGCGGTCGAACTTGGAGAGGGCCTTCCTGCCCATGTGCAGGCCTATGTAGATGCCTATGGCCGCTGAGACCACCGTGCCCGTGGTGAAGAGTAGCACGGTCTTCGGCAGGCGCTCAAGGATGATGACCTTCACGCGCTGGGTCCCCGTGGTGCTCCTGATCCACATGGACCTGCCCAGGTCGAGCGTCAGGGCGTCTCTCAGATAGATCAGCGACCTCTGAATGAAGGGCGTGTTCAGTCCTCTCGCGACTATCTCCCTCTGTATTTCTATCTGGAGCCTCCTCTCCGCGGCCTCCGGATCCTCGTGCATAAGGCGCTGGAACTCCGGATTCCTCATGAGCTGTTGTTTCACGGTGAACTCTATCTGCCTCTTCATGAGCTCATCTATGTAACCGCCCATGTTCGCGATCACGATGGTCAGGTAGACGGCCACCACGAGCGTGATGCTGAGCACGATGGCCCTCCTCACCAGATATCTAGCATAAGGGGGTAGCCTGACGCGGCGGAGCCTCCTGAGCCCGCGCAGGGAGGTCCTACGGATGCTGCCCAGCTTCCCTCCGAGCTTCCTCATGATTTTATCCTCCCCAACAGACACGCGGCCGCTGGGCTATAAAGCTTTTAGCGGTTCACAAAAGTTTTATAAGCTACGGTCAGCCACCACCCAAACCGGGGAGATCGATGCAAGTGAGGAAGGCTGCTCTGATCGCAATAATAGCGACGGCCGCTCTGATGCTGGTGATGCCAATAACACCCATCGCGAGGGCCTATACGGCTGCCCCCAAGGCCGCCCAGGAGGTGCCCTATGGCCCCTGGCTTGACGCCATCGAGTTCTACGAGGAGTGGGACGAGGCTGCCATGCTTGAGAAGATCGACAAGGGCGAGAGGCACATCTGGCTATGGGACATAGGCACGGTGGAGGGCATCAAGAAGGCCGAGGAGTCGCCCAACATCGAGTATATCAAGGCCTACTCCGGCTGCTTTGACCTCTTCCTGAACCCGCTACCTAAGATCAAGATCGAGATACCGGGCGTGGGCGTGGAGGAGAGGTTCAACCCCTTCGGCATAAGAGAGGTCCGTGAGGCCCTCAACTTCTACTTGGACAGGGAATACGTGGTGAAGGAGATATTCGCTGGCTACGGTGTGCCTCACTACACGGTCTGGCCGCCCGTGAGGCCAGACTACAACAGGGTCTATAGCTACATGAAGGCCCTTGAGGCCGAGTATGCCTATAACCGCGAGAAGGCCTGGGAGATGATCTATGAGGCCCTGACCAAGGCTGGCTGCACCTACAGGGCTGGCAAATGGTATGACCCCGATGGCAACGAGATAGTCATCAAGTTCTGGATAAGGAAGAGCCCACCGCAGAGGAACGCGCTAGGCCACTACTTCGCCACCGAGCTTGAGAAGCTAGGCTTCACCGTCATAAGGCGTGAGTGCACCGGCCTGGAGGCCTGGATGTTCGTCTACAGCGCTATCGATGACTGGAACATCTACACTGAGGGCTGGGCCTTCACGGCTATCTCCGCCTACGATGACGACCTGCCCTACTACATGTATTGCAGCCCGTGGACGGGCAATGTGTTCGCCTACTACTCGCCCTCGCCCGTGCTGGTGGACCTGTCCACGAAGCTCCTGATGGCCGAATACACCAGCATGGAGGAGCGCAACGAGTGGGTGGAGGAACTGGCCCGCCTCTGCCTCCAGGACTCCACTAGGATATGGTGCGTCTGGCAGATCACGCCCTTCCCGTATCACAAGTCCCTGACCAACATAGCCTACGACATCACCGGCGGCTTCTACAGCCTCTACACGCTCAGGACTGCTAGGTTTACTGAGGAGGCTGGCGGCCCTGTGGGCGGGACCTGCAAGGCTGGCGATTACCTCCTCTTCGTGAGCGCCTTCAACCCCGTGGGCGGCTTCAAGTGGCTGTATGACGCCCTGATCGAGCGCGTGGTCTACGACCCAGGCGTGTATATACACCCGCACACGGGCCGCTACATACCTGTGAGAGCTACTTTCAAGGTCGAGACGGCTGGGCCTGGCGGCACGCCTATAGAAGTGCCAGAGGACGCCCTCCTCTTCAACGCCAGCACCCTCGACTGGTATAAGGTCGGCGCGAACGTAACGGCCACCAGCGCTGTAACGTTCAACTTCATCTTCGGTAAGTGGCACCACGGCCAGGACATGACTATGGCTGATATCTTCGCCGCCCTGGCCCACTCCTACAGGCTGGCCTACGAGGATGACCCGATCTACGACCCCTACTCTGTCGGCCCCGGCCTAGAGACCTTCATAGCCACCTGCAGGGGCATCAAGGTCCTCAACGACACGGCCGCAACGGTCTACATCGACTACTGGCATATCGACCCGACCTTCATAGCTGCCCAGGCTAGCATCTGGACGGGCACGCCCTGGGAGCTCTACGCCCTGATGGACGATGCCGTGGCAGCCCACGAGCTGGCCTTCTCGGACGGCATGGCTGGCGAGTGGAACGTGGAGTGGCTCGACCTGACGAAGGGCCCGAGCCTGGAGATACTGGCCAATCACTTGGAGGCCCTGAAGGACGAGAACTACATACCGCCCTACATGACTGACGCCGACCTGCCCGATTGTGCCAAAATAACGGCCTCTGACGCCACCAACAGGTGGAACGCCCTTGACAGCTGGTATGCCACCTATGGGCACTTCCTCGTCTCCAACGGGCCGTTCTACATCGAGACCGTGGACACGGTAACGCCCATGCTGCGCGTGAAGGCCTTCAGGGACGGCTATCCGTTCAAGGCCGACCACTGGGACTGGCTGGTAACGCCCAAGATACCTGACATCAGCATCGAGGTGCCCGAGTCCGTGATACCCGGCGTGGAGGCCACCATCACCATCCACGTAACGCTGGCTGGCGAGCCCTACGACAAGGTCGACCTGTCCTTCGCCCTGCTTGACCCAACTGGCCAGGTGATCATGGAGAAGACGCCCGAGAGGACGGCTGCTGGCACTTTCGAGGTGAGGCTATCGCCCGAGGAGACGGGCGCCCTCACGCCCGGCACCTACACGGTCCAGGTGATCTGCCTGGGCCACGAGGCCGCCCTGGCCAAGGTGGCCACGGCCACGCTCTTGGTGGTGCCAGAGCTGGTCTACGTGGAGGCTCTGATCTCGGGCCTGGAGAGCAGGCTGAAGACGATGATCGATGAGCTGAGGGCCAGCCTGGAGGAGACCAGCAGGAGCGTGGAGGAGACCAAGAGCGGCGTGGGCACCACTACCACGCTCGTGGGGGCAGCCGTGGGCGTCTCGGTAGTGAGCGCCTGCCTCAGCGGCCTGGCGTCCTTCCTGGCTAGGAAGAGGCCTTAAGCCCGTGGGACCGCCTTAACCTTATTTTTATTTTTCTATCTCTTTGTGGCCTCACACGCATAGTGCCCCTTCTCCGCCTCGGCCCTCAGGGCGGCAGCTAGCCTCATGAAGAGGAGTATGAGGGCCACCAAGGCCAGGAAGTAAGCCGGTATGGCGAGGAGGGCGTATCTGTAGTCCTGCTCGTAGACCTCCACGTAGAGGGAGAAGGAGACCTCGTGCGGTAGCTCGCTCAGGATGAGGAGGCAGAAGGGGTCCTCGGCCACGAGTTCCTCCTGCCCGCCCTCACCCAGGAACTCGTCTGGGAGCTCCCCCTTCCCAAGGTAATCCCAATACTGTGCCGCCGAGAGCAGGTAAACGCGCACGCCCTCTGGCACCTCCCCCCTCACCCTCACGATGCCTGTGGCGTTCAGGTAAAGCACCTGCTCTCCCCGCGAGGCCCGCACGGGCAGCTCGTAGTGGTCTACCAGCTTGAACACGGGCACGGCTGCCACGATGGAGATGACGATGCTGATCGAGAAGAGGGCGATGATGAAGGGGGTCCTCAGGTAGAACTGCACTTGCCCCACCTCAGGTGTGAAGGCCGTGGATTTGGATAAAAGGCTGTCCTAGTGCCCGCAAGCCTTAAATAATTCAGTTCCATCGCCCAGATGGGCTGATGGGCTTGAGCTCCCCCCTGGTGGTCCTGGAGGACGTGAGGACCTATTACGAGCTCAGGAAGGGCCTGTTCTCCAAGCCGCTCTACGTGAGAGCCGTTGATGGCGTCTCCCTGACCGTGGACAGAGGCGAGACACTCGCCCTCGTGGGCGAGTCGGGCTGTGGGAAGACCACACTCGGCAAGACGGCCCTCAGGCTCCTAAGGCCCTTTGGCGGCAAGATAACCTTCGATGGGAGGGACATCACCTTCACGCCCCCGAAGGAGCTCATGTGGTTCAGGCGCCGGGCCCAGATGATCTTCCAGGACCCCTACTCCAGCCTGGATCCCATGCACCCGATCTACTACACGCTGGAGGAGCCCCTGATCATCCACAAGCTGGGCGATAAGGAGGAGCGCTACGAGCGCATCTGCAGGGCCCTGGAGGAGGTGAAGCTCACGCCACCGGAGGACTTCTTGACCAAGTATCCGCACATGCTCAGCGGTGGCCAGAGGCAGAGGGTGAACATAGCGAGGGCGCTCATCATGGACCCGGACTTCGTGGTGGCTGATGAGCCCGTTACCATGCTGGACGCTTCCGTGCGCATAGAGATACTCATGCTCCTCAAGGAGATCCAGGAGAGGCACAACATGGCCTTCATCTACATCACGCACGACATGGCCACGGCTAAATACTTCTCACAGCGCCTAGCCATCATGTATGCGGGCAAGATAGTGGAGATGGGCAATTTCAAGGAGATAATCATGGACCCGCAGCACCCCTACACGCAGGCCCTGCTGGAGGTCATACCGGAGCCCGACCCGAAGAACAGGCTGAAGAAGAGGAAGACGGTGCCAGGTGAGCCGCCCAACCTGGTCTTCCCGCCCTCCGGCTGCCGCTTCCACCCGAGGTGCCCGCACAAGATGAAGATATGCGAGGAAGAGGAGCCCCCGATGGTGGAGATAAAGCCCGGCTGGCATGCCGCCTGCCACCTCCTAGCCAAGAGGTAAAGGGTCCTGACGGGCACGGATGTGATGACGGCCCGTGAGCACCTCACGTGCGCCTGCCTTATGGGCCCTGAGGAGCTCCCCGAGGTGGCGGGGGTCGAGCGTGAGGCGGGCGCTCCAGCTGGCCCTTGTCGCTGGGCTGGCCGCGGGCCTCATATCTGCCGTTATGTTCGGCGTAGCTGCCTCGCTGGAGTTCCTCGGCCGCAGGAAGCTCCACGTGGTAGGCCCACTCGCGCCTCTGGAGGCAGATCGCTGGTATATCTTCAAGGCCAGGGAGGCGCCAGAACGGCCCATAGTGGAGGTGCGGGTGCTGCTCCACCACGGTCTGGCGAGGGCGCGCATCAGGGTGTCTAACTACCTGGACAGGGACGTGAGGGGGGCGGTGAGCCTATCCCTGTATAGCGGGGAGGTCGTGGTGGCCAGCGGGAGCGCTGAGGTAGAGGTGAAGAGCCGGGAGACCGTTGCGCTTGAGATGTGCCTCTCCTGGCGGGAGGGCTTCAGCCCATCTGATGCAGATTGGGGCGCCCTTGAGGCCACGTTCTACGTTCAGCCCAAGTTCCCCTAGCCGTAAGACTTAAATTGCTGGCTGGATTATCCAACCAGCCATGAGGGCTAGGGAGGCGTGCGCCACCGCCATGATGACGGCCGCCTGCCTGGCGGCCAGCTACGCCCTCGTGGGCGTGCCGAACGTAACGCTCATGGACTTCTTGGTCTTCGCCTCCGGCCTCCTCTTCGGCTCCAAAGTGGGCGTGTCCGTGGCTGTTCTGACCTGGGCCATCTACGGCACCCTGAACCCCTACGGCTTCTGCCTCCCCGTGTTCATCGCCACCTCGGCCTCCGAGACCATATATGGGCTGGCTGGCGGCCTCCTCAGGCGGTCCTGGGGTCCCTCCTGGCCCGAGAGGGAGAAGCTGGCTTGGTCGGCCTACCGCCTGGGCGTGCTGGGCTTCTGCCTGACAGCGCTCTACGACCTGCTGACGAACATCGCCTATGCCTATGCCTTTGGCGTTCCCCTGCCCATCGCCCTGGCCTGCGGCGCCTACTTCGCCCTGCTCCACGAACTCACGAACGCCTTCTTCTTCGCTACCTGCACGCCCGCCCTCGCCAGGGTGGCCCGCCTCCTTGGCCCGAGCGAGCTCGGCCTAGCGCGCGGGAGGGAGGTGGTCAGGAGTGGAGGCACGTAAGTGGCCTTGGCTGTGCCTTGGTCTCCTCTGCTGGGCCATCGCTGCCTCGGCCATCGCGGCCTACTACTACGTGGGCTACTTGGAGATGCGCGAGGCTTACGAGACCGCCAAAGCCTACGTGGCCGTGAGCCTCTGCATAGACTACGGGAACGGCACGGTGGAGTGGCACAACGGCACCCTCATGCCAGCTGGCTCCACGCTCTTCAACCTCACGGAGCACGTAACATGGAACTTCAGCTACACAGTCTGGCCGGGCATGGGCGTCTACGTCACCTGCATCAACAGCGTGTGCGAGCGCATAATCACACCTGGACACGAGGGCTACTCCTGGATATGGTATTACTGGGACCCGGAGGCAAAGGCGTGGGTCTGGGGGCCTGTGGCCTGCGATAGGCACGTGCTCTACAACGGCGAGGTGCTGGCCTGGCGCTACGAGCACTGGTCCTTCTGAGGCGGGCGCAAAGGTTAATTAAGGGTTTTTGGACGGCCTTGTGAGGTAGTTGGCCTTGGAGCTCCAGCGTGAGGCCTACTACATACCTGGAGCCACCACCGTCGGCCTAGTGTGTGCCGATGGCGTGGTCTTGGCGGCCGAGAAACGTGTCTCGCTCGGCTACTACGTGCTCAGCCGTGCTGGCAAGAAGGTCTTCAAGATAACGGACCGCATAGGGGCTGCCTGTGCTGGCATGGTGGCCGACATGCAGATACTCGTGCGCCACGTGGGCGCCTACGCCCGCCTCTACGAGCTTGAGGTCAAGCGCCCCATGTCCGTCCGGGCCGCCGCCAAACTCATGTCCAACATCCTCTTCGAGCAGAGGCTCTTCCCGCTCCTCACCCAGACCATCGTGGGCGGGGTAGATGAGGAGGGGCCTGCCCTCTACGTGCTGGACCCGCTGGGCTCCGTGATACCGGACAAGTTCGCGGCCGTGGGCTCGGGCGCTGAGATAGCCATGGGCGTCCTAGAGGCCGATTACAAGGATGGCCTTCCGGTAGCCGAGGGGAGGGGTCTGGCCCTGAGGGCCATCAAGTCGGCCATAAGCCGTGATGCCATCAGCGGCGATGGCGTGGACATGCTCGTGATAACCGCGAACGGCATGGCCGAGGAGAGCATAAAGTTCTAGGCCGGGGCGGGAGGGGAAGCTGAGGGCATGGTGGCCCGCCAGGCCGAGCAGGCCCTCATGCCGGGAGTGCCTCTTGAGCTCGTGAGGCTGTTGAGAAAGCAGGGCTACCACTTGGTGGGCCGCCACTCGGCCGTGAAGCGCTGCCACTGGCTCTACGCCAGCCTCACCTCCGGCCGCTTCTGCTACAAGCAGAAGTTCTACGGGATAGCCACGCACCGCTGCATCCAGATGACGCCAGCCCTCTACTACTGTACCCAGCGCTGTCTCTTCTGCTGGCGTGCTCAGACCGGCGACCTGGGCCTTAAGTGGGAGGAGACGCGCATGCCCGAGTGGGATGAGCCAGAGCTCATCGTGGAGGGCTCCATCCGAGCCCAGAGGCAGATACTGAGCGGCTACAAGGCCAACCCGAAGACCGACCCGCGCAAGCTGGAGGAGGCCCTAAGGCCCAGGCACGCGGCCATAAGCCTGGCTGGCGAGCCCACCCTCTACCCGGAGCTAGGCACCCTCATAGCCGAGTATCATAAGCGCGGCTTCACCACCTTCCTCGTAACGAACGGCACCGTGCCAGAGACCCTGGCGGGCCTTGAGGAGGAGCCCACCCAGCTCTACGTGAGCCTCTGCGCACCGGACGAGCGGACCTATAAGGCCCTCTGCCGCCCCCAGCTGCCAGGCCTATGGCACAAGCTCATGGAGACCCTGGAGTTCCTGCCCAGCCTCTCGTGCCGGAAGGTCATACGTATCACGCTCGTGAAGGGCTGGAACATGAAGGACGAGCAAGCCTACGCCCGCCTCATAGAGCGAGCCGAGCCCGACTTCGTGGAGCCCAAGGCCTTCATGTGGATAGGCTTCTCCCGTTATCGCGGCCTTGGTTTTGAGAGCATGCCAAGGCATGAGGAGGTGAAGGCCTTTGCAACCAAGCTCGCGGCCGAACTAGGCTACCACGTGCTGGATGAGTCCATGCCCTCCCGCGTAGTGCTACTAGGGCGGTATGGCAGAAAATGGCCGATAGGGGCGCCTAGGCCGGGGTGAGGAGCTCCAGGCTTTTCCTCCATTTTAATGCCGGTGCTTCTTCAAGCCGGGCTCATATTGGTTAAACCCAGCACCTCCCCCGATCCGTGGAGCACGGTTGAGCGAGGAGGTGGCCCTCTGGCACCTAGTGCCCGTCAAGGAGGAGCAGTTATGCGTGTGTGAGAGGGTGCTGCTGAAGGAGGCAAAGAAGCCGAGCGCTGAGCCCGCCTACTGGCCTTGAGCGCGGCCAAAACGGCTTTTACCTGCCTCAAGAGGGCCTCTTCTAGGTGCCCCGGCTTTGAGCGCTCAGGGCGGGGACAGGACTATATCCGAGCTGGTGGATGAGCTCAAGCGCTGGTCGGCCGCCAAGGGCTTCGACTTCACATGGGAGCAGGTGCCCACCTTTCTTATGCTCATCGTAACGGAGGCTGCCGAGGCCATGCAGGCCTGGCGCGATGATAATCGCGTGAAGTTCGCGGAGGAGTTGGCCGACCTGGTCATAAGGGCCTTGCACATGGCTGGCCAGCTAGGCATAGACCTAGAGGCCGAGGTACTGCGCAAGATGGAGGTCAACTGGCGGAGGCCCTGGAGGCACGGGCACAAGAGGGCCTAGCCTATCACGCGCGTGCTACGGGCGAGTTCCTCTGCCCCGCGGGTGTCCAGCCTCACCTGGCTCAAGATGGTGAAGCGCTCCGGCCTGATGGAGGGTGCTCTGAGCAAGGCCTCCACGACCTGCTCTGGTGTGGCCGAGATGCCCTCCGCGTCCACGGGAGCTCCCACGGTTGCCAGGACGGCCCTTATCTTGCGCCAGTTCAGGCCATGGAGCTTGGCCATCATGATGGTCCCTACCCCGCACTGCTCGCCATGTAGAGCTCCGTCCGGCCTTATCACGTCCAAGGCGTGGCTGAAGAGGTGCTCAGAACCGCTGCAGGGCCGTGAGCTGCCAGCTATGCTCATGGCCACGCCACAGCTTATCAGGGCCTCCATGAGCACCCTCAGGCCCTCGCGGGAGCCGGAGCCTATCCTGCGGGCGTTCTTGGCCACCAGGCGAGCGCTCATGAGGGAGAGGGAGGCCGCGTAATCACCGTAGTATTCGCTGTTGAGCTCGTGGGCGAGGCGCCAATCCCTCACGGCCGTGAACTTGGCTATCACATCGCCGCAACCGCTTGCCGCCAGCCTAGGGGGCGAGTCCACGATGATGTCCATGTCCACCAGCACGGCCACTGGCGCCTGTGCCCGCACGGAGTAGGGCCTGTCCAGGCCCTTTATTGATGCGAAGGGACTTGAGATGCCATCGTGAGAGGCCGTGGTGGGCACGCTTATCATGGGCACGTTCAGCCTGCTGGCCGCGAGCTTAGCCACATCTATCTTGGAGCCACCGCCCACGCCTACCACGGCCCTGATGCCCCAGGCCCTGGCGGCCCCCTCCACGTGCTTGACCTCTTCCAGCGTGGGCTTCTCCACCCGCAGCGTGTAAGCCGCGATGCCCTGTTCGGAGAGGAAGGCAGCCACATCCCTACCAGCCACCTGCCAGGTCTTAGGGCCCGTTACCACCAGGGCTGGCCCCTTAAGGCCCAGCTTAACGTATAATTGGCCCACCTCGGGGAGAGCCCCATCCCCTATGATGACCTCCCTGGGCAGCTGCATCGCGTGGAGCCTGGCCCTCTTGAGCATGTTGCCATTAGGCTCGTCTCCTCCTCTTAAATTGTTTTCCTAAAGCCATGCAGCAGAAAGGTTTTTAAGAATCCACGGCTCCTAGCGGGCGGCATCCTCTTCTCGTGCCAGGGAAGGTGGTGGAAGTGTTCCCAAGGTTGAGAGCCGGAACCACGACGATAGGCCTCGTCTGCTCAGATGGCGTGATACTCGCCTCTGACACGAGGGCGACCATGGGCCACTTGGTGGCGCACAAGAGGGCGAAGAAGATCCATAAGATAGACGAACACCTGGGCATGACCATCGCTGGCGGGCTGGCGGACGCGCAGTGGGTCGTGGACGTGGTGAGGGCCAACTCGCGCATCTACAGGCTGGAGGTCGGGAGACCCATGCCGGTGCGCTCGGCAGCCGTGCTCGTTGCCAACCTCCTCTTCGCCAGGAGGCTGTTCCCGCTCCTCACCCAGCTCCTCGTGGGCGGGCGGGATGAAGAGGGCTACCATGTGTTCTGCTTAGACC
>Ga0190367_1000641_pt1 | contig 24032 bp, 30 predicted proteins | sample 4872181011_MG_FD_171838 | JGI IMG/M metagenome (GOLD analysis project Ga0190367, IMG submission 171838) | Hydrothermal vent microbial mat bacterial communities from Southern Trench, Guaymas Basin, Mexico - 4872-18-10-11_MG | ecosystem: Environmental > Aquatic > Marine > Hydrothermal vents >...
TTTATAGCTACTATTATATAAAAATTAAACCAATTTTATCTTAAGTGGACATTCCCAAATTTAGAAAGATTTAAATATTCTATATTACCATCTCCAAGAGAGGTGGTAGGATGAGGAAGATTCTACTGTTTTTGGTCTTCCTTGTTCTACCACTTGCAAACGCACAACAGTGGGCTATTACCTATGGTGGAAGTGATTGGGATTGTGCATACTCAATCCAACAAACATCAGATGGAGGATACATAGTTGCAGGTTACACTTATTCGTTTGGAGCAGGTAATGAAGATATCTGGATGTTGAAGTTGGATGAGGATGGTAACGTTGAATGGCAGAAGACTTACGGTGGAAGTGATTGGGATGAGGCATATTCAATCCAGCAAACATCTGACGGAGGATACATAGTTGCAGGTGTCACAGATTCTTTTGGAGCAGGTGAGGATGATTTCTGGGTTTTGAAGTTGGATTCAAACGGTAACGTTGAATGGCAGAAGACTTACGGTGGAAGTGATTATGATAGGGCTAAATCTATTCAACAGACTGACGATGGAGGATACATAGTTGCAGGTTCCACTTATTCGTTTGGAGCAGGTTATTATGATTTCTGGGTATTAAAGCTCGATGAAAAAGGTGAAATACCAAACTGTCCTTATGGAAACGATACATACGCAGAGGTAAATGAAACGCAAGTCTCTCCAATTAATACGAGTGCAACAGTAAGAGATACAAATGTCGATCCACAGGATACATACGTCGATCCAATTGATACGGACTGTGAGATAAGACAGGTTTGTCCTCTACCACCACCAAAAGCTGAGAAGGTTCCAGCCCTCTCCTCAATTGGAATATTGATTCTCTCCTCATCCATAACAGTTATCGCAATACTCAGGATGAGGAGAGGTTAAATTTTTTAATTCAGACTGTTAAATTATTCTTATGAGGAGAGAGATATTTACAACACTCGTAGTTATCCTAACAGTTTCTACTGTCATGGCATACATGGCATCCACGTGGTCTGTTGTAAACTCCATGACTGTTGTAAAGAGGGATTTGAACGTTACAGCATTCAGTGATGAGGAATGCACAAAACCCCTAACGTCTATATCCTGGGGTGAGGTGAAGCAGGGGGAATGGGTTGAAAAGATTTTTTGGATAAAAAACGTTGGAAGTGACAACGGGACAGCCTCATGGTATTCAGATCTGCGGGATGTGGTTGGTTGGGATAACGTTTATGAGGAGATGTATTACTGGAATGAAACTCTTGGAGAGTGGGTTTACTGGTGTAAATCTTGGTTTGTCCCACCTCCACCCCCAACAATCCCAACACCTACCGTTCCCATCAAACAATACAAACCAGAATGCCAACCTTGGATGGAACCTGGGGATGTTGTGAAGGTGAAATACAGGATTAAACCTCTGGCTTCATGTCAACCTTCAGAATACAGCTGGACACTCTATCTAGGTTGGGAAAAGTGATAGAATGAAGAGACTGATCCCAATCTTTCTGTTAATTTCAGCCTCACTTGCAGGTGTCACGACTTGGAGAGTTGAGAACACCATGAAGGTTGTTGAGCCGTTTAAGGTGTTTGTTGAACCAGATAAAAATTTTGCAACGATTGATGATGTCTTTCATGTAAACTTGTATGTTAAGGGTGGGAGTGCAAGGAGCATAATTATAAACTTCACTTTTGACTGTGTAGAACTCATCGATTCAGAGACATACGATTTATTCGATTTTGAATTTATAAAGAACAACTTATACGTTGGAATATCTGAGAGACCAATTGACCTATCAAAAAAAACTAAGATTGCCACATTAACGTTTAAGGCTGTTTGTGAGGGTTTTGTGTGCTTCAATGCAACTGCAAATGTTGACGGTGAAAATTCTTCTGTGATTGTGGGTTGTGTCCAAATATCCAAGTTCTGGGAGAGATACGATGAAGATAATGATGGGTGTATAAGTGATGTGGAACTCGTTTGTGCAATCTTGGATTGGCTCGATGGAAGAATAACTGACGATCAGCTTGTGGAGGTAATAATCATTTGGTTATGATGTTTGCACCCAAATCCCTGAGGACTTCAAAGAAGTCTGGATATGAGACATTTACAACCTCCGCATTTCTAACCTTAACCCTTGAAACCAATCCCAAGACTGAAAAAGCCATTGCAATCCTGTGATCTCCAAACGAATCTACAACTCCACCCTCAATCTCCCCACCCCTCACAATCAAACCGTCACTTCTCTTTTTAACATCAACACCCAACGATTTCAGATTTCTGTATATCGTCTCAATTCTGTCTGTCTCCTTGAATCTAAGATGCTCAGCGTTGTATATCAAGGTCTCACCCCTTGCAACAGCTCCAAGAATTGCAATTGTTGGAACGAGATCTGGAATATCTCCAGCATCAACCTCAACACCCTCAAGCTCAGATCTCTCGGCAATCAAAATTCCACTCTCCTTCCTCCACCTAACCTTTCCACCCATCTCCCTAACTATGTCGATTATAACAACGTCACCCTGCCTCGATTCGTAAACGTTCTTTATGACAACCTTCCCAGCCAGAACACCAGCCGAGATCAAATAACTTACAGATGAGAAGTCACATGGAACTTTAAACCTCCTAAGTCTGTATTCCTGATTTCCATCGATGTAAAACGTTAAGTTTTCTCTCTCAATCTTAACCTTGCTTTCCTCAAGGATGTGCAACGTTACATCTATGTATGGCTTTGACTTGACATCCAAAACTCTAAGAATTGAATCGTATTTTGCCAATGGGAGTGAAAAAAGTAGTGAAGAGATAAACTGAGAACTCCTAGCCTTCATCTCAACCTCTCCACCTTTTAAGATACCTCCAACAAAAATTGGAGCTGAGAAATTCCCAAATCCACTCACGTATGCTCCAAGGTTCCTCAGTGCTACTGCAAGTTCAAGGTTTGGTCTCCTCCTTATGGACTCATCACCATCCAAAATGGACAATCCACGTGAGAGTGAGAGGATCCCCATAAAAATTCTCAGGGTTGTTCCAGAGTTTGATACGTAGAAGTATCCTGGATTTACCCCTTCACAACCAAAGAATTCAAAGTGGTCACTCCTGTAAAATCTTGCCCCAATTCCCATACAACACCTTAATGTTGCAATCGTATCCTCTGCAATTAGGGGATTGTAAACTCTTGAGTGTCTTGAGAGTGAAGATGAGATGAATGCTCTGTGCGTGTAACTCTTTGATGGAGGTGGAACAACCTCTCCCTCCACTTCACTCCTACTTATCTCAACATCCACGATGGATGTAGGAGTTTACATATTAAATTTTTTGGGAAACATGTCCGAATGTGTCCACTTAAGATAAAATTAGTTTAATTTTTATTAATGCTATAAAGAATAGTCAACAACAATCTATCAAAATCTTTATTATATGAGATTTAAATATAAATAATTAATGTCTGTCTTAGCTTAAGTGGACACATCCGCTTTTAGAGAAGTAAAATTTATTAATTTCCTATACCAAATTATCAACTATGCAGGAAACAGTTTCTCTCGCTGACATCTTAAATGAGTTAAGGGAGATCAAGAAGAGGATTGAGCGTATTGAAGAATCCATAGAGGAACTGATAGATTCGACTCTTACTCCTGAAGAAGAGGAACTAATTAGAAAACACAAGGAAATGGTTAAGAAAGGTGATTTTTCCGAGTTCATCGATGCTGAAGATCTATGTATCGAGTAAAGGTTCACAGAGATGTAGAGAAATTCCTTCGTAAGATTCCCAAGCACGATGCGGAGAGAATCCGTGAGAAGATCCTTAGTCTCAAAGATCCTTTTTCCAGCAAGCCTGTTAAAGTCAAAGGTGAAGAGAACACCTTTCGTTTAAGAGTTGGAAAGTATCGAATCCTTTTCTTCATCGACGAGGATCAAAAGATCGTTATTATTTCCAAGGTGGATAAGCGAGAAAGAGTTTATGATCGTCTTTAGCATTTCAATAAAACTTTTATTATTTTATATTTCTTATTTATTTAAAATTTCAGATTGCATGAAGTTCCATACTTGCTCCCATACTTGAACAAGCCAATATTTCAACACTCCTGATATGTAAACCTAACTGATTTGTCACTTATTTATAAGGCATAAAGTGTTACTCTATTGCTCTGTTGAAAAATTGATAATAGCTGAATCTAAATAGATGGTGATAATATTTCATCAGATGTAGTTTGTTACCTATATATCTTCAAATTACACACTTAATTTTCAACAGAACAGAAATGCTCTGTTAATTGGAGATAAACAAACGACATCTGACAAAGAGGTAAAATTTATCTGTGTCTTATTTTTTGTATGAGGTTCGGGACTGCTGGAGTTCCAAACTGTTCAAGGGATAGATCTACGATTGGTGGAATTCTGACAATCAAGGAGATTGGTTTGAATGCAATGGAGGTTCAGTTTGTTAGGGGAGTTAAGATGAAGCTTGACGTTGCAAGGAAGGTTGATGAGGTTGCAAGGGAGCTTGACGTTAAGCTCTCAGTCCACGCTCCATACTACATAAACATGAACTCCGAGGGAGAGAAGTTAAAGGAGAGTATTGAGAGGTTGAAGAGGACGGTTGAGGTTGGTTGCATGTTTGCAAGGGATGTTGTCTTTCATCCAGGCTATTACATGAAGTTTTCGAAGGATGAAACTTACAGGAGGATAAGGGAAAATCTGAAGGATGTCGTCGAATTTGCATACGAGAGGGATGTAGTCCTAAGACCTGAAACAATGGGGAAGAGGACTCAGTTTGGAGATCTTGAGGAGATCATGACACTATGCCATGATTTGGGAATTCTACCTTGCATAGACTTCAGCCACATACACGCAAGGTATGGAAATTACAACAGTTACGATGAGTTCTGCAAGATACTTGAGATGGTTGAAGACTACTTGGGTGGAGATGCCTTGAAAATTATGCACATACATGTGAGTGGTATCGAGTATGGTTTGAAGGGTGAGAAGAAACATCTGAATTTGGATCAGTCAGACTTCAAATATTTGGAACTTTTGAGGGCTTTGAAGGATTTTGATGTTAACGGTGTATTGATAGTTGAAAGTCCAAACTTGGAGGACGATGCAAGGATGCTCAGGGATTTGTGGCTTGAGATTTGAAGTATGTGGTATTTTAAATTATTACAACTCTGTGAGGACATGTCCAAATAATATAGTAAAGTTTATAAAACTTTTATTTTAAGAATTAAAGATCCCACGAAATATGTCATTGCTTTGGAGGGTAAGGAAAATGCTTGATATAACAGACATAGAAGATGTGTTAAATCAACTTAGCAAGAAAAGACCAGTTTTCCATTCGGAAGCGGACTTCCAATATTCATTAGCATGGGAAATTCATGAAATACATCCAGATTTCAATATAAGATTAGAAAAGAGAGAAGAAATAAATGGAGAAGAACTATATCTTGATATTTTCATTTTTAAAAATGGTAAGATTTGTGCTTTAGAATTAAAATACAAAACTAAAAGGCTCGAGATCACTATATCGAACGAAGATTATCACTTAAAAGATCAAGGTGCTCAAGACATTAGTAGATATGATTTCTGTAAGGATATTGAAAGGTTAGAAAAAGTCTTAAAGAAATATAACAATGGTATAAGATTTGCTATCTTTCTTACAAATGACTATCTCTACTGGGAACCACCACAAAATTTAGATACAGCAGATAAAGATTTTAGAATTCATGAAGGAAAAATTATAGAGGGAACATTAAAATGGAAAGAAGGAACATCTATAGGAACTATGAAAGGTAGAGAAAATCCTATAAAATTAACTGGCAAGTATAACATTAAATGGAAAGATTATTCAGACTTAAAGGTGAAAAACGGAAAATTTAGATACTTGCTTGTAGAAGTTAAATACATGTAAAATAATAATATAATGATATTTGGCTTTATTCCTATCATATCTAATCATGTCTAAATTTGCTTCACTCATGTTCTGCAAACTTTACATAATTCCCTTGTTATACTCAATTGACTTCAGCTCGCAGAAGGGAAAGTCTTATTAAATGTCTTTTGCTTTTTTATTGAAAGTTTAATAGATATCAATGGATGTTATATGATGGTTAAACAATTCCTCTATCTCGTTTATATACTTAGTAAAGCTTGATGTGAATTGATCATTATAAATTTTTCATTTGTGATTTCTAATAACCATTTAAATAAATCAAAACAGTTTTATCAGTTGATGTCCAACAATTCAAGACAGTTAAATATTTCTTGAGGAATACAACAATCATGGATTTCGTCATCGTCAGTGTTGGTAACGAGATACTGAGTGGAGACATAACAAACACCAATGCAACATACATAGCAAGGAGGTTGACCGAGAGGGGTCACAAGATAGTTAGGATGATCGTAGTTCCAGATGAGGTTGATGAGATTGCAGATGAGGTTAGAAGGGGTTTGAACATCTCAAGGTTCGTCATAGTTACGGGTGGGTTGGGTGCAACACACGACGACGTTACAACTGAGGGAATTGCAAGGGCTTTGAACAGGAGGTTGATTTTGTATGAGGATGTTTACAGTAAGCTTAAGGAGAGGTTTCCAAATGCAAGCGATGTTGCTTTAAAGAAGGTTTGCACATTTCCAGAGAACTCTGAGGTGATTGAAAACGATGTAGGAGTTGCTCCTGGATACATAGTCAACAGCGTTCTCGTAATGCCAGGTGTTCCAGCTGAGATGGAGGATGTTTTTGAGAAGGTTTTGCCTAGGTTTGGTGAGAGTGGTTATTACGAGGAAACTGTTAGGGTTGGACTGAGGGAGAGTGAGATGTTGAAGGAGTTGAACACCGTTGTTAAGGAGTTTGAGGATGTTCAGATTGGGTCTTATCCAAAGGAGAGTTACGTTGTAGTTAAGTTCTCTGGGAGTGACAGGGAGAGGGTTGAGATGGCAAAGAGGAGGTTTATAGATCTTTTGAAGTTATGAGACCTTTTGTCTTCATAAACGTTGCATCGAGTGTTGATGGAAAGATAAGTAATGAAAGGAGAGTTCAGGTTAGGATATCGTGTGAGGATGATTTTAGGAGGGTCGATGAGCTTAGAGCAAAAAGTGATGCAATAATGGTTGGAATTGGAACTGTTTTATCTGACAATCCAAGCCTAAACGTCAAGAGTCAAGAACTGAGGATGGCTAGGTTGAGGGATGGGAGGGAACAGAATCCAATTAGGGTTGTTGTGGATAGTATGTGTAGGGTTCCTTTGAATGCAAAGGTTCTTGACAAGTCTGCAAGGACAATAGTTGCAGTATCTGAGAGTGCAGACATGGAGAGAGTTGAGAAGGTTGGGAAGTTGTGTGAAGTTTTCATCTCTGGAAAGCGTAAAGTTGATCTCAAGGCTCTTTTGAAATACCTCTACAGCATAGGCGTTAGGATACTCATGGTTGAGGGTGGTGCAACTCTAAACTGGGCTTTACTTAGGGAGAATCTCGTAGATGAGATATACGTTTACTATGGAGACATCATAATAGGGGGTGCAAATTCCCCTACGGTTGTCGATGGTGAGAGTTTTGAGAATCCAATAAAACTTGAGCTTATAGGATTTGAGAGAGTTGGAAGGGGAGTGTTGACAAGATGGCGTGTTTTAAAGTGAATTCATTATTTTTTTTATCAACCTCAGAGAATCTTCATCTCTGAAGAATGGATCCCCCAAGACTACGTGATCACAAACCTTCAGAATCTCCCTCAATCTTGAAACAAAGCTATCAAAATCACCAGCTATTGCAAATCTATCTATTAGAAAATCTCTAAACATTTCAATTTCTGTTGGAACCCTATCGAACAACTTCCTCTCAATGATTACACTCTCAAAATCTAGATCTGAGAAGTCAACATCGTATTTGAATTCCCTCAAAAGTGAGTCGTTACAAGAAACTACCGCACATGCAATCAAAAGATCCTTCTCAAATTCACTTGGAAGTATCAGGGATGGTGCGTATGCAACCTTAATGACGTCCCTCCTAAGGAAGTTTGTTATCCATCTTAGATGTTTGGGGTGTCCATGGTTGAAGAGGATACCATCCACAATCTTTGAAGATTTCGAGGTTATTAATGGACTCGAACATCCACAGAACAAAAAATCTACATGATCACGCAGAAACCTAAGACAATCCAAAACAGCATTTAGCCCAGCGTAACCCCTCAAACTCCCAGAACCTATACCCAAAGCAAACATCGTATCTCTGTGATCCCTTACAACCCTTTCAAAATCTTTCAAAATCCTCCTGCAACCCCTCTCAACTCTAACAACACCAAAACCAACAAAAGAAACGTAATCTGCAATCAGATCAGCAACGTAGAATGGATCCTTAAATATAGGATTTTCACCTATCCAAATTGGAAGCTTAAGCCTCTTTACGATCCTTAAGATTGCTCCATCCTCAAGATCGCCATTGATATTGATACCTAGAACTTCAGGTATCCCTTCCTCTCCAACCATTCAACCTGTGGATTTGTGTATCTCCAAATGACATCACACTTCTCATCCTGAAAAGACCAGGGGACAACAACTACAACATCTCCCTCCCTTATCCATATCTTCTTCCTAAGCTTTCCTGGAATTCTACCAAGCCTCTCCTTCCCATCCTCACACTTAACCTTAACATGCCCCCCTCCAAGCATCGTAGTAACAATTCCAAACATCTCCCTCCTACTCCTATCTGGGAGTCTAACCCTTATTACCTCCTCCAGCCTCTCACCTCCCCTCAATTTTTACCCTCACATTTTCAATAATCTTGTTTAAATACTTTGCCACAGCCCTCTTTAGATCGAGAGGGTGAAGTTCACCAGATTTGAAATCCTCTATCAACTGTTCTGGACTTTCATATGTCACATCACCACCATACCTTTGATCTCTCTCAACCTTCAGGACGTTGAAGCGTGGTAGTATGTGGTGTATTGCAATCTGGACTATTGGATTGTTGTCTGTATCTCTAGCTGGACAGTAAGCCTTCATTATCTTTCTTTCAATAACTTCAGCAGAATCCCTTACGGATACATAGTTACCCTTTGAAGAACTCATCTTCTCACCATCCAAACCCAACAGTATGGGTGTGTGTAGGCATATTGGTGCCCTGTATCCCAACTTCGGTAGGTTGTCCCTTGCGAGCATGTGGATTTTACGTTGATCAGTCCCACCAACAGCCAAATCTATACCCAAGTGTGCAATGTCCAAAGCCTGCATTAGGGGATATATCATCTGGGATACCATTGGATCCTCCTTCCTCCTGCTTATCTCATCCATGCTCCTCCTAGCTCTGTTTAAAGTTGTCATTCGAGAGAGTTTGAGGACGTCGAGCATGTAATCACTTTCAAGCTGAAAGTCACTACCCAAGACAAACTTGGCTTTACCTTCATCCAAGCCCAACGCTACGAATGCCCTCCTGTTAAACTCTGCAATCTTCCTTATCTCATCAAAGTCACCCTTCTCGTTCAAGTAGGCGTGGAGGTCTGCAAGCAAAACAACTATCTCAAACCCAGCCATCTGAAGATCTATCAACTTCTGAACTGTCATGATGTGTCCAAGGTGAATCTCACCACTTGGCTCATATCCAACGTAAGCTCTTGGCTTCTCCTTTGTCTCTAACAGTTCTAAGAGTTCATCCTCTGTAACAATCTCAACCGAATTCCTCTTGACAATCTCCAATCTACGTTCCAAATCCATAACTCTTGAATGGTGAGAATGTTTAAGAATGCTACGACTGATTGAACATGCAACAAAAGTTGGCACTCCTTTAAGAGGTTGAGAACTTAAGAAACTTAAATTAGGTTTCTCTCGTTGTCTTGTGTGTCAACGGATAAAAATTTTATATTTAAGCTTTTGCCTTTAGACATGTCCCATCTTGGATTAAAACTACTTAAAACCAAAATTTAAAGTGATCCCATGAGAGTAATGGTTTGTGAGATCTCAGACGAGAATTTCTTGAGGGATTGGCATGAACTGACTCAACACGTTAGAGATGAGAGGAGTGAATTGGTAGTTTTACCTGAGATGCCCGCTTATCCCTGGTTTGCCTCATCAAAGTTTGATGAGGAGGTTTGGAGGAGGGCAGTGGAGTCTCACGATGATCCAATCTACTCGATTTCCCAGCAGCGGTAATTTTCAACGAGACCAGTCCAGGAGGGAATTAAGAGGTTGAATCAGGCATTCTTCATGGATGGAGGTTTGTATCATCCAGTTCGATGCAAATACTACCTACCAGAATGCGAGACCAAGTGGTTCGACAGGGGGAACAAGGAATTTCAAGCTGTCAAAATCCGCAATGCCCTGGTTGGAATTTAACGAGTGGGCACGTCTATACGGTAAGCAAGGAGTTCACATCATTGCAGTTCCCCGTGCTTTGAGGATGGCAGCGATAGTTTCTGGAGCCTTCGTCCTCTCTTCAAATAGGGTAGGTAGGGAATTCAGTGGATACGGTTGGATAGTATCTCCAGAGGGGGAGGTAATTTCTTCAACTTCAAGGGATGAGAAATTTGTTACCGTAAGCATAGACTTGAGGGAAGCCGAGTTGGCCAAGAGGAGTTATCCAAGGAACATTCCAGAGTGAGCTAAAAAGATCTGAAGTTTGCCCTCAAAGAGGGTCTAACCTTTTCTGCACCCTTACCCTTCCTCCTCAAACCTCTCGCCTTCCTTCCAGCTGAGGTTAAACCCCTGTAAACCCTCCCTCTCTGCTTCGCTATCTGACTTAACTGAGGATCGCTCAAAATAACAGGATGACTCCTATCTACCAAGATAACTTCAAACCACTTATACCTCCCATCCTCTCCAACCCAATATGAATTCAAAACTTCCATGTTTGGATACTTCCTGTTTGCCCTCTCCTCAGCTATCCACTGCAAACTCTTCTTTGGAGTTCTCCTACTTACCATCAGATTCTTCGTCTTCCTACCTTTGTTTGGTCTCGTAGCTCTCCTTCCCCCTCTCCTCACTCTAACTCTAACAACTATGACACCCCTCTTGGCCTTGTAACCCAAAGCCCTCGCCCTATCCAATCGAGTTGGTCTTTCAATTCTAACAATAGCAGGCTCCCTCCTCCACCTCTGAAGTCTCTCCCACATCAGTTGACCAACCAAACCCTCCCAAGGTCTCTTCCACATCTCCCTTATGTAAGCGTACATCGATGCCATCTTCATGGCATTCAAACATGGATTAATAAACATTTGCTTGAGGTATAACTGATGTTTGTTGCAAGGAGGGATGAGAGTAAATGCAGACACTGTGGAATATGTGAAGAGATTGTTGCTTGTCCAGTTGGTGAGGTATGCAGTGAGAAGTGTGTGGGTTGTGGAGCGTGTCATCTGGCATGTCCAAATGAGGCTATAACTATGGAAGAGAGGATGAGAGGAAAGTTTATTACAGTTAAAATAGATGGTGAGAAGTTTCAAGTTCCAGAGAGGATTACAGTTAGAAGGGCATTGGAGATTTCTGGATACAGTATATCAAAGTTTCCAGGAGAGGGGGATTTGTTTGTTCCATGTGAAGTTGGGGGTTGTTGGAGCTGTGCAGTTAAGGTTAATGGAGAGCTTAAGCCCAGTTGCGTTACAGCGGTTAAGGAGGGTATGGAGATTGAGACTGGAGAGTTTGCACCTAGGAGAATAGTTCACGGATGGACTGGTCATACAGTTGGGGGTGTTGGGACACCTTGGTGGCTTAAGGGATTTGGATATGTTGAAGTTGCAGTTTTTGCGTGTGGATGTAATCTGAGATGTCCCCAATGTCAGAACTGGACTACAACATACTGTGGAGTTGGAATAGCCTATAAACCTGAAGAAGCTGCAAAGATAATGACGCAACTCAGAAGGATTTACGGAGTTGAAAGGATGGCGATCTCGGGTGGTGAAAGTACTTTAAACAGGAGGTGGTTGGTAGATTATGTAAGGGAGCTTAGGAGGTTGAATCCCAATGCAAGGATTCACGTCGATACAAATGCAACGATCTTAACCAAAGAATACATAGACGAGCTTGTGGAGGTTGGTGTAACTGATATTGGTCCCGATGTTAAGGGATTGAAGCTTGAGACATTTATGAAGATAACTGGTATAAAGGATAGAGAACTTGCAGAAAAGTATTACAGAACAAACTGGAGAGCTATTAAGTATCTCATAGACTTGAGTGATAGGATATTCGTTGGTGTTGGGATACCATACAACAGGGAACTCATATCGATTGATGAGGTTGTTGAGATTGGAGAGAGGATATGTGAGTGGAATAATGAGGTTCAGGTCTGTGTTCTGGATTACAGACCCGAATTTAGGAGTAAGATAGTTAGACCAAGTTATAAGGAGATGATGGAGGTTTGGAAGGCTTTGAAGGATTTGGGACTTAAAACTGTGATATGTCAGACTGTGAGAGGTTACATAGGTCCCTAAACTTCAATAACCATGTGTCCACTCCTTGGCTTAAAAATCCAGTTTACAACAAAATCCATAACTTCATCATATCTCCTAAGCCTGTGATCACCGTTTTTTACCTCCAACAGGAATTTCTCTCCAGTGGCAAATTCATAGAGCTTTCTGCTACTCTCAAAGGGTATCACATCATCCCTATCTCCATGAACAATTAGAATTGGACATCTAACCTTTTTAATCCACTTTAAGGGTGCAAACTCATCCATATCTCTCTTGAACTTTCTGAAGAAGTCTTCAAAGCTGTTGACAACTCTGATTGACTTCCTCTCAACTCCACTCTCGTATGCAGACCTTATCAGATTTTCCCTCATAACTTCAAAGCAACATGGGACTGCTAACAAAACTAAGGATTTTACGATCCCAAGCCTTGAAACAAACGTTGCGGGAACTCCTCCCAAGCTGAAGGCTACGATTTGAACTGACTTGAAGCTTTCAACTATCTCAATTAGATCCTTTACCCAGTTTTCAATACTAAAAAATCCCTTGCTGTATCCAGTTCCAGAGAAGTCGAATATTACGGGATTCAAACCCCTCTCAGAGAAGAACTCTGCAAGCTCATCGTAACCCTTGGCAATCACTGGTAAAGGTTCGTATGGGAGTCCGTGACAAATTAAAACGACGTTTTCCGCATATATCCTAACGAAGTTTCTACCTATCGTTGTATCGAAGAACATGTTGATAGTATGATGGAGAATTTAACGGTTTGTTGCTTCGAAAACGTTGAAGATAAATGACAAACGACATCTGACATAGATTCAACTATCATCAATTGAGCAAGGTTTGTCAAACAAAATCTCACCTTCTGTATATCCATCCAAATAACAAACTAGCTATAGCAATCAAGATTTCAAATCCTGGTATGCTTCTATCTCCCTTCTTTTCAGGAATTTCAGGGACAGCAAAACCATGAGAACTTGGCATGGTTTGGGTTTGGGAAGGAGAAGGTTCAGATTTCTCTATTATTAAATTCTCAGGTGGCTTTTGAATATCAAATACAATCTCTGGCAAAATATCCTTCGGAACTATTACGCTACCTACATACTTAAACCCATTTTTCTCTAACATTTCATACAGTTTAGGATACTTTTTTTCTTTTTCTGAAAGAGTGTACCTAACCTCAAAAGTCTTCCATTTTTCTATAGGTAATATTTGAAAAGTACAATCATCTATTTGTTTAAATGTAGGTATTGCAATAGCAAATATATTAGGACCAGGACCATATTGCTGAGCTAATAATTCTGGATATTCATCATCATCTATACTTAGTAAAGCTACCTTTCCTAAACAGCCAGCAGATATAAAAGCATTAACAGGATCATCTATAAAATGGAAATCTCTGTTTTCCTTTTCTGGGCCGTTGGGCCACCATCCATATACCCATTTCCAATACGGAGCGACATTAGGTTCTATTACTTTTCTAATTTCTTCCTCTGGATCAGAGAACTCCAAAAGGAATTTGGGTTGATAACCATTAATATTTTTTGGTGGCCATACTTTACCATATTCACTTTGTGTTGCTATCATTTCCATAGGCAAGAATTTTTGGTATTCTTCGTATGATATATCCCATCTTTTTCCTCTGCCATCATACCATCCTTTTTCGTAAGCCTTCCAGCATTCTTCGTTTGGTGGACCGTCATTTGGATCCAGAATAGTCCACCAGAATGCTCCATCTTTTCCGCAATTGTACCATCTTTTGGGGTCATAATCTATCTTCTCTCTAGCTTTGGCTATTTCAAATCCGCCAAGTTTCCCAAATAAATAAGCACTTGTCAAAGCACTAGCAAACTTCAAAAACCCCCTCCTTGAAATCCTTGGCATATACATCATCTTCTTAACTTCACTTCTTAACTTCACTTATAAATACTTTGGTGTGTGGAAACAGTTTTGAACTCCAATGGCAATCTACAAACATGATTGCAGATGTCTTCATTGAGCTTAAGGAGGGTGTAATGGATGCCGAAGGGGAAGCTGTGAAGAAAGCCTTAAGACTTCTGGGATTTAAGAATGTAAAAAAGGTTTCAAGTGTCAAGGTATTTAGGATTGAGCTTGACACAAAAAACAGAGAGGAAGCTGAGAGAGAGATTAGGGAGATGTGTGAAAAGCTCCTAGCCAACCCCGTAATTCAAAATTACAGGATAGTCTTTAGGTGATGGTCATGTATCGTAAGTTGGATGTCCCTTTTGAGCTTTACGAGATAAACGTAATCGATGCCAGTGATGAAGAACTCGTTAAAATAAGTGAGGATTTGGGTTTAGCACTGAGCTTGGATGAAATGCAAAAGATCAAAGAATACTTCAAAAAGAAAGGTAGAAATCCCACAGACATAGAGCTACAATCCATAGCCCAAGCTTGGAGTGAGCATTGCTGTTACAAGAGCTCCAAGTATTACTTGAGGGAGTATCTGTTTAGAATTGGTAAGGATTATGTCATATCTGCAATAAAGGAAGATTCTGGTGTAGTTGAATTTGATGAGGAATACGCCTACGTAGTAGCCCTGGAATCTCACAATCATCCCTCAGCCATTGAACCTTACGGAGGTGCTGCAACTGGTATTGGTGGAATCTTGAGGGATGTTTTATGCATGGGTGCCCAGCCAATTGCATTGGTTGATCCTCTATTCTTTGGAAACTTGGATGTTGAAGAACTGCCAAGGGGAACAAAACATCCCCTATACCTACTCTTTGGAGTGGTTGCTGGAATAAGGGACTACGGTAACAGAGTTGGAATTCCAACAGTTGGAGGAATGTTATTCTTTGATGAGAGCTATGTAACAAACTGCCTGGTTAATGTTGGATGTGTTGGGATTGTGAGGAAGGGGAACATAGTCCATTCGAGGGTTGGAAACGTTGGAGATCTATTTGTGCTCGTTGGTGGGGCAACTGGGAGGGATGGAATTCATGGAGTAACATTTGCCTCAAAGGAGTTGAGTGAGGAAAGTGAGGAGGAGAGAGGTGCAGTCCAACTTGGAAATCCAATAATGAAGGAACCCCTCATGCACGCATGTCTTGAAGCTGTTGAAATGGGATTGGTAACTGGGATGAAGGATTTGGGAGGGGGGGGTTTGAGCTGTGTTGTAAGTGAAATGTCCTACGCTGGGAAATGTGGGGCTGAAGTATATCTTGACAAGGTTCATTTGAAGGAGGAGGGCATGGCACCTTGGGAGATATACGTTTCCGAAAGCCAGGAGAGGATGATGCTTACAGTTAAGCCTGAGCATGTGGATGATGTTCTGGACATATTTAAGAAGTGGGATATACAGGCTGTTGTTGTTGGTAGGGCAATTCGAGATGAAGTTGTAAAGGTTTACTACAAAGGATACAAGATTTACGAACTTGAATTAGATTTCCTTCTTAGAACAGTTGAATACTGCAGACCCTACACTGTGAAGAGGGTTAAGGCTGTTGATGAAACTTCCAAGCCCCATGAACTTAAGGATGTTCTGCTTAAGATTCTTGAGCATCCAAACGTTTCAAGTAGGGAGTGGATTGTAAGGCAATACGATCACGAGGTGAGGGGTTGCACAGTTCTAAAGCCCTTGCAGGGTAGGATTAACAGGGAAACTCATGGAGACTGTGCAGTCATAAAGCCAACTGACTCATGGAGGGGTTTGGCTCTAACTACAGACGTGAATCCTTGGATGACAAAGATCGATCCCTTCTGGGGGACTGCAAGCTCATTTGATGAGATGGTGAGGAATTTGATAGCGGTTAACTCAATTCCGCACAGCTTTGCAGACTGTCTGAACTTTGGTAACCCAGAGAAGCCAGAGAGGATGGGTGAGTTTGTTGAATGTGTTAGGGCTTTGGGATGGATGTCCAAGGGCTTTGGATTGCCATGTGTAAGTGGAAACGTTAGCTTTTACAACGAAACTCCTCACAGTGCCGTGGCACCAACACCAACATTGATGGGTATTGGATTGGTTGAGGATGTTCGCAAGGTTATAAGCTCCGAATTTAAGGGAAAGGGAGTGATTGTTTTGGTTGGAGAAACGTTCAAGGAGTTTGGTGGAAGTCTATACTGCTTTGTAACTGGGCAAAAAAGCACGGTAGTCCCTAAGACTTCACCAAAGAGACTGAAAAAGTATGCAAATGCCATGCTTCAAGCTTTTAAGGAGTTTAAGGTTTACGCATGTCACGATTTGGCTGAGGGAGGATTGGCTGTTGCCTTGGCTGAGATGTGCATAGGTGGTGGTGTTGGTTGTAAGGTTGACTTGACTGGGTTGGGGGGTGATGACTACGTCAAGCTATTCTCAGAATCAAACACGAGATGGCTTGTGGAGGTTGAGGATGAGGAGTTCGTTAAGTTCATGAGATCAAGGGGATTGAATGCATATGCAATTGGGGTTGTTGAGGGGGATACATTTGAAGTTAAAGGTTGCTTCAGCATAACGGTTGAGGAACTTGATAAAGCTTGGAGAAATGGTTTAACAAGGTTTACAGGTTGGTGAAATTTTCAAACTCCTCCCTAATTTTCATCAGTTCTCTCGACTCAACGTAGGGTATCAAAGCTCCACATTCAAGACAGAGCCAAGGATAGGCTAAGGCTACACCACCAAAAATCCCACTCCAAGGCTTTTTCCAAAAATACAAGGCGTAATCCTTCTGCTTTCCCTTACCCTTCACCATCACTCCACCGCAGAGTGGACATTTCCTGGTTTCCATGAGAGCTTTAAGGCGTATAACTCTTCAAAGAACAGATACCTCTTGGCTACAATCTCCCACTTGAATCCCCTACTCTCAATCTCTCTGAATATTTGGGGTGTGTTGAAAGAAGAAGCAATGAGGATTATTCGACCATCTTCAGCCAAAACATCTCCAACCAAATCTAAAAATCTACATATAACTTCAACACCATGTTTACCACCATCTATGGCTTTTTCAATCCAATCCCCTCTCCTCTCACTTTCATCAAGCTCCAAGTATGGTGGGTTGAAAAGGATGAGCTTAAACTTCTTTTTAATACCTCTAACAAGATCTGCCCTTACAACTTCAATTCCCTTCTTCTTAGCAATCTTCACTGCAAATGGATTTATATCCGTTGCAAGCAGAAACCTACACTTATCCCTAAGCCTCTCCGCAACGAAACCACTACCAACCCCAACCTCCAACACATCATCCACATGTTTTATCTCTCTCAGTGCACACTCAAGCAAAAGTTCAGAATCTTCAGATGGTGGATAAACATTTTCAGACATGTTACACCTACAATACCATGTCAAATAACGTTTACCTCTCATAGAACTCTACCATCCCTCAAAGTTCATTAAGTTCTTCTTGGTAAGTTCATAGAATGTAACTTAAAACAATTAGTTTAATTTTTTATTATTGCTCCGTTGAAAAATTGATAGTTGAGTTTATGGAAATACTGTTTCATCAGATGTCTCCTAATTCTTCAACAGAGCAAAATTAATACATCTGAAAATCCCTATAGATTGACGAATGCTGACTTTAGATTTACACCTCTCGAAACAAATCTACCAACGGTTAACGTGCAATACATGCCATCAAGACCAAGTGCCAACGATGTAGTTACGGTTAACGTATCTGCATTTGACGACAGTGGTATAGCTAGTATAAAGATTTACGAGTGGGGAATTACAGTTGATGGAACATCGACGTTGGTTCAGCTTGTTAGGAAGTGTTCTACTTCAACCTGCATATACTCTGGAGGACCCATTTGAAGGAGTTGCATCATCACGTTGTAGTCTGTGACAAGGCTGGAAACAAGAGGAGGTGTATTCAATGGTTTACATTGGAACGTGCTTTGATGACATAAAGAATCAGAACGAAACGGGTGTGGATTGTGATGTTTGTCCACCGTGCAACAGATGCAGCCTAACCACACTACCCATTCGATTTGATTGGAGAGATTACGGAGTTCTTCCACCAGTTAGAGATCAGGTATCGTGTGGATCTTGTTGGGCGTTTTCTGCAGTTAGTGCTGTTGAAGGAACATACAATATAGAAAGGAAGTCACCCAATGCAATCGATTTGTCCGAGCAGAACTTAGTATCTAACTGTTGTCCAGATATATCGTGTTGGGGTGAATGGCCCCCTTCGGCTTTAAATTACATAAAAAGTCATGGAATTGTTGATGAGGCTTGCTTTCCATATCAATCTCAAAGTTGCGATGGATGTAGAGACTTCTGCACGTGTGATGGAACATGTTCAAATCCATATTCATGCGACTTGTGTCCCGATTGGTCAAACAGACTTACAAAGATTGGAGAATATGGAAAGATTGGGAGTAACATAGATGAGATCAAGAGGGCTTTGATATGTTACGGACCCCTTTCAGTTACTTCTATTGGGAACATGCAATCGTTTTGGTTGGCTACGATGACAGTAAAGGTGTTTGGATTATAAGGAACAGTTGGGGAGTTGGTTGGAGGGATCATGGATATGGTGAGATACCTTACTTTGGACAACCATAGTGATCTAAGATATCACGTTTACTACGTTAAGAATGTGATGAGGTGATGTGTATGGGTATTAAGATTGTTGGAATATTTTGTCTCATTTTACTAATTCCAAACTCTCTGGCAATGCTAAACTCAGCAGCAGTTTACTGTGAATCATTGGGATACAAGTATGTTATAGAACGAACTGAAGCTGGTGAGAGGGGTTGTGTCAACTGCCAAATGGGCAAAAGGTTGACGCATGGGAATTTTTGGAGGGTAAAGTTGCATAGGAATACAGCTACTGTAAAAAGATGGGTTATGAAATTAAAACTGTAAAAGACAGCAAGAAATGTTTAAAGTTTCTCACAAACGAATGTGCGGTCTGTGTGTTGCCAGATGGGAGGGAAGTGGAGGTTACGGAACTTATGGGTTTGAGATTTAAAGAAACGACTTGTAGTGACGGTGTGTGGAATTCCAGAAAATTACTCTACATGTCCACAGGATGGATACTGTGATGGTGTTAAGGATAGGATATGTGATCCAGATTGCAAGTCTGAGGAGGATGTAGATTATAAAAAGACAACTTTTAAGACTCCAACTGTAAAGCAAACCAACACCAGGATTCGATTTACTCTTAGTTATGTCTGTTTTAATTGCACTCTCCAGGAGAATTAGGCGATAACTTCCAAATTTTTAAATGAATTAAAATTTTGCTTTATCTTTAAATTAGATTGGGTAGTGATGTAATTAAATTAAATTACCATCGAATTGCTTGTTTTAAAGAGAGTGTTGACAGTAGTTTTAAATAATTTAAAAAATTTAGTGACCCCTTCAAAGGACCATCAGATAACTAGATGGTCGTGAGTCAACCCTTGTATGATGCCTTGCTGAGTGTGTGAGATTGTACTTCAATGAACGATCTATGAATAGACGCATAAAAAATTTATTCCCGTATAAGTGTAACTATGAAGGTTATATTTGTTTGCTCTCCATTTCAGGGAAAGCGTGAAAATGTTGAGAGAGCAAAGAGATATTGCAGAATGCTTGTTGATATGGGTTACATTCCAATTGCTCCTCACGTTTACTTCAGTCAGTTCATGGATGATAGTAATCCAGAAGATCGAAAGAAAGCCTTAGAAATGAACAAGAGGATCTTAGAATTCTGTGATGAGTTGTGGATATTTGGTGATGAGATAACTGAAGGTATGAGTGTTGAGATAGAACACTTTAAGAGGATAAAGGGTGAGGATAGAATTAGAATTTTTAAAGAATGAACTGATTGGAGTTCTTATAAAGGTAGTTTGCTCAGTTGAAAATTAAGCGTGTGATTAGGAGCATAACAAATAATATCTGACGAAATAATAGACCATCTATTTAAATTTAGATTACAACTATCATCAATTTTTTAACGGAGCAAAAGTAGTTCACAAAAAACCTTCAGCACTGTAGGTAGGTATAAACAACTTTTGATAAATTTATCTAAATTCGACAAAGCAACTGAGATGACTTCTGTATAGGCACCTAAATCTCTTGCTCTATTAAAATGTTCTGTTTAAGAGTATATAGTTAGTCTTTTATATATCCTATTTTTTCAACAGAGCATATGCTCTAATGTTAGAAGATTTACAACATAGGTTGGACAAACTTTAAATATGCACCCATCAGTTTATAATGGGCTCGTGGGGTAGGTGGAGATCCTAAGGGGCTTCGGACCCCTTGACCCGGGTTCAACTCCCGGCGAGCCCGTTTATTTTATTTAGCTTGAGTTAAACTAACAGCATGGATGAAATTGTAAAGCTGATGTTTGAGCTTGGAACCCTCAAGCTGATACCTCGATCTGGCTGGTTCAAGATTGGTATAAGAAATCCAGAGAGTGTTGCAGAACACTCATTCAGAACAGCCTTCATAGCATCCATATTAACATTCCTGGAAACCAAAGACTTTGAGAAGGCATGCAAGGCATGTCTCCTGGGATTGATTCACGATCTGAAGGAGTCGAGAACTTTGGATTTACACAAACTTTCAATGAGATACGTTGATGTAAGGAGGGATGCCTTTGAGGATCAGCTTAAACTCATGCCAGATGATTTTGTAAAGGGTTTAAAGAAGGCGATGGAGGATCTTATGGATTACGTGAAGGATGCTGATCAACTTGAACTACTCTTGCAAGCAAAGGAGTATTCTGAGATCAATCCATCTTCAATTCTATTTACGAGGAAGGTTAACTTTAAAACTGAAACTGCAAAGAAACTTGCTGAGATAATTGAGAGATCCAACTCAAGGTGGTGGTTGGAGCTTGAATAAGTTCATATGTGACAGGATGTTGAAGAGGCTTGCAACATGGCTCAGAATATTTGGATACGATACACTTTACTCTGGAGATCTCGAATTTGATGGTGATGAAGATTGCCACCTTATAAACGAGTTTAGAGACAGAATACTTCTTACAAGGGATAAGGAGCTTTACAGGAGGTCTGAGGGTATAAGACCAGTCATCTTGATAAAGTCCGATAGATTGGAAGAACAGTTGAGGGAGTTGAAGTCTCTGATAAGGTTTGAACTTAGGATGGATAGGTGTAGTGTGTGCAACACACCCCTGAGAAAACCTAGCGATGAGGAGGCTTTGGAAGTCATGAGAAGGGAGGGTATTAAGGAGGATTTGAGGGAAAAATATAAACTTTGGTTCTGTGAGAGATGTAGGAAGCTCTATTGGATGGGTGGACATTGGAGGAATATGAAGAGATTTTTGAGTGAGCATGGATTGGGATGATGTTGTTGAGACGATGGAGAGGATTGGGAAGGAGAGAGGGGCTCCTGTATATTCGATGGATTTGAAAAATTCATTCGAGGTTTTGATTTCAGCAATTCTAAGCACGAGAACAAAGGATGAACAAACAATTAAAGCTATTCAGAGGTTGTTCTCAGTTGTAAAAAAACCTGAAGATCTATTAAGACTTTCGGAGGATGAGATAGATGATTTGATAAAACCCGTTGGTTTTCACAGGGTTAAGGCTAGAAACTTGAAGAAAATTGCCAAGATGATAATTGAAAGGGGAAATGTTCCAGATAAAATGGAAGAATTGATGAAGCTTCCTGGTGTAGGTAGGAAGGTTGCGAACATAGTTCTATCATACATGGGAAAGGATGCAATAGCTGTTGACACTCACGTTCACAGAATTTCAAACAGATTGGGAATTGTTGAGACTGAGAGACCCGAGGAGACTGAAAGAAAGTTAAAGGAGATAGTTCCAAGACATCTGTGGAGGAGGTTAAACAAGGCTTTTGTGGGATTTGGACAGGTTATGTGCAAACCTCTGAAACCTGCATGCAAAGATTGTCCATTTAATAGCTTTTGCAAATACTTTAATAACTTGAGTATGCATAGACCTTATGAAATATGAGGAACTTCTTGAAAGAGCATTTAGGGAGTTACCAAAGAAGAGGATAACTGGAGGTGAGAGGTTTGAGATTCCAAAAGTGGTAGTTCAGAGGGAAGGTAACAGGACTATATTCAGAAACTTCTCTCAAATTGCTAGAATCATAAATAGGAGTGAGGATCATCTCTTCAAATACCTTGTGAGGTCTTTGGGGACTGCTGGATTTTTGGAACATGGGAGGCTTGTATTTCAAGGTAAGTTTACTCAGGATGAGGTTCAGAGGGAGATAGAGGATTACATAAAGAGGTATGTTATATGTAGGGAGTGCAACGCACCTGATACAGAGCTTGTTAAGGAAGAGAGGGTTTTGATGATAAGGTGTCTAGCATGTGGTGCCAAGTATCCTGCGAGGGGTCTCAACATTTAAAATATTTGAGTGCTGAGTAGTTTTGGTGAAGTTCAGGATGAAGGTTTACAGGGTAGGAAGGGAGGTTGTTGTTGCTGTGTGTGATTCCGATATAGTTGGTAAGACTTTCAGGGAGGGTGAAGTTAAGATTGAGGTAAAGGAAAGCTTTTATGGAGATGTTGATGTTGATGAGGAGGATGTTAGGAGGGCTTTGAAGGTTGCAACAATTGCAAACATAACTGGAAAGAGGGCTGTTAAGATTGCAATAGAGATGGGTATCGTAGATGAGAGTAACGTTTTAAAGATTGGAGAATGTTGGCATGCACAGATGGTAATTGTTTAGATTGGATAGTGTTTATTGAAAAACAATTGCTCTGTTGAAAATTCGATAATTATCCAGTAAATCAACCAAAAGTTGTTTGTCATTTATATACTCTGACAAGGTTTGTGACCAATTTTCAACAGAGCAAAAAACAATTGTTACTTAAGCTTGAGATTAAATTGAATAGACACTTCAATAACCCAACCCTTCTATCCCAAACAACCAATTGTGAAAAAATTAATGGCTACTTTTTCCGTTCTCAGCTTACATTTATCTTCAGTGAGATTCAAGATTTGTAAATGATAGTAGAGGGTAGAGCTTACAATGATGATGAAATACTATCAAGGTTAAATTGGATAGTTGCAGATTGGTTTAGAGAGAAGTTTAAGACGTTCACACCTCCTCAAAGGTATTCAATAGTTCCCGCTTTGGAAGGTAAGAATGTTCTAGTTACATCTCCAACTGGAAGTGGAAAAACCCTAGCTGGGTTCCTCCCAGTGATAAGTGACCTCGTAAATTTGGCTGAAAGGGGGAAGCTTGAAGATAAGGTTTATGCAGTTTACGTCTCACCACTCAGAGCCTTGAACAACGACATAAGGAGAAATCTCGATGAACCTTTGAGAGAGATTCGTGAGAGGGGTGTAGAGTTGCAAGAGATAAGGGTCGCAGTTAGAACTGGAGATACAAAACCAGAAGAGAGAGTAAAACAGCTAAAAAAACCTCCTCACATACTCATAACAACACCTGAGACACTTGCAATAGTCCTATCAACTCCAAAGTTTTCAAGATACCTTAGGGGTGTGAGATATCTGATAGTCGATGAGATTCATGCTTTGGCTGAGAACAAGAGGGGAACACATCTAACACTATCAATGGAGAGACTTCAGGAGATTCAGGAGGGTGAGATAGTTAGGATTGGGTTGTCGGCAACAATTCATCCACTCCATGAAGTTGCAAGGTTCCTGGTGGGGGAGGGGAGGGAGTGTGTTGTTGCGGATGTTACATTTGAGAAGTGCATGGACATGAAGGTTGTTTCACCAATTGAAGACTTCTTCACATCCGATGAGGTTAGTAAAAGGATCTATGAA